>VTLG01010515.1_pt1 | contig 27511 bp, 25 predicted proteins | sample 4694571 | NCBI WGS metagenome assembly VTLG01 (sample SAMN12604809, study PRJNA352737) | marine metagenome | biome: ENVO:00000447; feature: ENVO:00000209|ENVO:00000569|ENVO:01000036; material: ENVO:00002151; isolation source: viral sequences binned using virsorter ...
GAAGCCACCTCACACCACGTCCGTTCATCCCTTCGGGGGACGCATGAAACCACATCATGGAACGGGGATGTGGTACTGGAGTATTAACAATGACTGTTAAACTAAGGTATCGTGGTGTTGAGTACACAAAAACTATTAAAGAGTAACTTAACATGAAAAGAATTGCACTTGCTCTAGCGGCAACCCTCGCTTCCGCACCTGCAATGGCTGGCGTTTATGTAAACGTCGAGTCTAACGCATCTTATACAGGCACTGATTATACTTCCCGTACGACTGACTTTCACGTTGGCTACGAAGGAGACGTAGGTGACTTAGGATACTACATCCAAGGTGGACCTGCCATCACCGGAGCAGACGGCGTAGATGGTACCAATGAATTCTCAGGTAAGCTCGGAGCTTCCGTAGCTGCATCTGATAATTTAGATGTGTATGGAGAAGTATCATTCATCACTGATGAGGATGCTGATAACGCATACGGCACCAAACTTGGTGTCAAATACAACTTCTAAAAAAACAATGTCCCCCGTAGCGGAACTGCGGGGGTTCAATTCCCTAATAATTAATCATGGCATTTACTAGCAACACAACTTATGGTACCGTAGCTTATAATACAGGTACTTTTTATGACCAATCTAAGCTTGTTGCAAATGATGGATCATCTCTATCATCTGCTACACTAGCAACCCAATCTGATCTAAGTATTCCGATTGGTGGTTATGAAAGAATCATCGGTATCTATACTATCTGGTATGATACAGATAATACTAATGAACTTAGCTACAGAGTAGCAAACCTAGCTCAGTCTGATGGATCAACTGCAGTTGCCACAACTATTGCAACTCAATCAATTGCATCCGTAGCAGAGATTACTAGTGGAGCAACACCTTCTGCTGCTGGTTTAGAAAGTACAGGTACATACTCAACTGACGGTGCTGGTGAAACAGTCGGCGTTGATGTAGGTGCTGATACTTCTGCTCTATGGTTACAAGTACACTTCAACGCTCTGTCAACAGCAGCTACGAAGGGTAACATTGTATTCCAGGCAGCAAACATAACTGGATCCGCTTCAGGTACTCACCTATTAGCAGGTTCACATGTTGTTTACAAGAAGTTCTAAGTGAAGTTCAATGAACTATGGTTAGGGGTTTTCGGACTCCTATCCATTCTTCTTTTTATCGAAGTCTTACATGTCAACTATCACAGACAAGGTAAGGCTTGGTTAGAGGCACCTCAGTGTCGGACCTCTAACTAATTGGCTTTTGGCCCGTACGCGGATACCCTTAAGCTGTCTAGACGGTGGGAAAGACCACAAAAATATTCGAAAAAAATTATCTCAACGTTGAGAGTCTGTAAACTTATACTACTCTCGTACTAACAATGGCTAACGCCACGCAATCAGTACTTGGTGCACTGAATAAGGCGGTATCAAATACCGCAGGCTCAGTTGCATATGATACCAAGTACGCAACCTATTTGAAGCTGTTCTCAGGAGAGCTATTTAAAGCCTATGAGTCAGCCACGATTGCACGTGAAACTGTGCAACGCCGTACACTTAAGAACGGCAAGAGCCTACAGTTCATCTTTACGGGACGTATGCAGGCGGCTTACCATGAGCCAGGAACTCCAATCCTGGGATCCGGTGATCCTCCAGTAGCTGAGAAGACCATCCAGTGTGATGACCTTCTCATCTCCAGTGCATTCGTTTATGATTTAGATGAGACTCTAGCTCACTACTCTTTGAGATCTGAAATCTCTGCCAAGATCGGTCATGCTTTGGCTGAGGCATATGATAAGAAAGTCTTCCGTACTATTGCACTAGCTGCAAGGGAAGCCCATCCTATCACTGCTTCTCCTGGTCCCGAGCCTGGTGGTACTCAGATTGAATTGGGTGCAACTAAGGAGTACAATGCTCAAGCATTGGTAGACGCATTCTTCGAAGCCGCAGCGGTTCTCGATGAAAAGAATCTACCTAAGACAGGGCGTACAGCTGTACTTAACCCACGTCAATACTATGCTCTAGTATCACAGGTTTCTTCTAACATCCTCAACAGAGACTATGGTAACTCACAAGGTAACCTGAACTCTGGTGAAGGTCTAGTTGAAATTGCTGGTATCTCGATCAAGCGTTCTAACAACCTACCATTCTTGGCAGGTACTGTTAACTCTGTGTCTGGTGAAAACAACTCCTACAATGGAGACTTCTCTACACACTGTGGTTTGATCTATCAGCGTGATGCAGCTGGCATCGTCGAAGCCATCGGACCACAAGTCCAAGTAACAGGCGGCGACGTATCCGTACTGTATCAGGGTGATGTACTCGTAGGACGCCTCGCAATGGGCTGTGGAACACTCAACCCTGCAGGTGCTATCGAACTAACCTCAGCACGTAGCTAATTATGTCACTTAACCCTGGAACATCTACAACTATTACTAGAGTTAAAGGGAACGGTGCTTCCTTAAGTGGAATCGGACAGGTTGATAAATCAATCACCAAGAATCCTCCTACTCCTATAGAGTATGGTAGGAAGCATTTGAGCCCTGCTAACATAGGAACAGTTTCTTAACTAATTAAATATTATGGCAGCTCCTTCAGCAGTTGGTGAATATGGATCTTGCGGTGCTGGCACCGAGACCCGTATCTCACCATCTGATACAAGTGGATCAGGCACCCCTTCAGCGGTTGCCTCCACAACTAAAAACTTAAGACTAGCATACGCAACTGTAGGCGGATCAGGTGTCGTTGACACTTGCGCTGTCGTTACAGCTCAGTATAACTAATCATATAAGGGGGGTATCTCTACCTCCCTTTTTTTTATTAATAAATCTTTATACCTATGACTACCACAACCGTTGATATCGATACCGAACTATCCGCAGTCAATGCAATCCTGGGTAGCATAGGTCAATCACCTGTTTCAGGTTTAGACTTTGCTAACCCTGAGATATCTTTTATATATAATTTACTTAAAGAATCTAATCAAGATGTTCAAAGCGAAGGTTGGACATTTAACGTTGAATACCATATAAAAGAAACCGTATCTACTACAGATAACAAAATCATTATTGGTTCTGATGTTATCCGTATAGATAACACAGATGAATGGGATCGTACTCGTGACTTTGTACGTCGAAAAGATTCTGCTGATGGGATATGGAAGCTGTATGATAGAGTAAATCATACATTTGAATATCCAGATGATGATTACTTTTATGTAAATAAAGTAAGGTTATTATTATTTGAAGATATACCTACAGTATTCCAAAGATATATAACATATAAAGCAAGTGGAAGAGCTGCGGTACAATTAGTATCTAATGCTAATCTACAGAAGATGTTACAACAGTACGAAATACAAGCAAGAGCAGCCTGCATGGAATACGAATGCAATCAAGGTGATCACAACTTCATGGGATGGCCTGATGAATCTGCTTACCAATCTTATAAACCTTATACAGCTTTGAGACGCTAATGGCTAGTGTAACACAAAAGGTTCCTAACTATGTTCTAGGAATCTCAAGTCAACCAGATGAAAAGAAGTTACCAGGACAAGTGGTAGACCTAGTTAATGGTGTACCTGATGTTGTAAGACAGTTAATTAAACGACCTGGTAGCCATTTAATAAATACAATAACACCCTCCACTGCTGCTCACTCTAAATGGTTTCATATTTATACAAGTGCTACTGAACAATACATTGGACAAGTTGCACCAGCAGGTACTGTTAAAATATGGAGATGTAGTGACGGTGTTGAGATACCCGTGGATTACAATCCTCTTGGTTCAAACACTGTTGCATCTTACTTAGATAATACTGAGTTATTAGATGAGAAGTCTTCTGATATACAGGTTCTTACTATTAATGAGACTACGTTCTTTGTTAATAGGCGTAAGAATACTGCGATGAAGACTGATTCTGCATCGATGTCTCCATCTAGATTAAATGAAGCTTATATAGAATTAGATACTATTGCTTATGGTAAACAATACGCATTAGATATTTATGATCCTAAAGATAATACAACTTATGCATACCCACGTGCTACACAAATAGTTGTTGATGATGCTGGTTCTTTTGGCGGAGTTACTATGGGTTCAGGTGAACCTGGTGATGGATCATGCCATGGTATGGGTAGAGAGGTTGTTAGTGCTAGTTCAGGTACAGCTATAGGATCTACATCACCTCCTAATGCAGGTTCGGGTGGTAAGAGTAACCTAAGATATGAGATGGACACACGTTGCACACCTACTCTTAAGAATGCATCTGGCGCAGATGAAGGTGATGATTACTACGATTCCTATGCTCCATATGCTAAATTACAATTTGGTGGAGAAGGTTGGACGACAAACGATACACATTCTTATACATCACAGAAAGGTGTAACAACTACAATTACTGTAAAAAACCATGTAACAGTTACATCAAGAGCTAACGTAGCATTAGTTAGACCAGATCCTACATCATCAAGTCAAGATGAACATGTATCAGCAGCTGGTATATTAGGTGATATGAAAGCAGCACTAGATGCTATATCTGGTACAGGTATTACTGCCACAATTGTCGGAAATGGTATCCATTTATACAGGAAAGATTCTTTTGGTGTAACATCGCCAGAAAGAAATTTACTGAATGTTATTACAAGTGAAGCTAATAATATATCTGATTTACCACGTACATGTCGCCATGGTTACACTGTGCGTATTGTAAACAGTGGCGAGGATATGGATGATTATTACCTTAAGTTTCAAGCTGAAGGTATCGATGCTGTTATAGACCAGAGAGGTACGTATGCTAGGTCTGGTACTACTGTTACAATTACAGCTACTGCTCATGGTTTAAGTGCAGGTGATGAAGTTATATGTGACTTTACTAGTGGTGCAGCAACTGATGGTTTTTATGAAGTAGCTGGTGTGACAGATGCAAATACATTTACTATTACTGACTCAGCGTCAGGTACTATTTCTGCAGGTGAGACAGTAATTGTACAACCTGCCTATTTTGGAGAAGGTGTTTGGGAAGAAGTAGCAGCACCTGATATGGAAATAGAAATAGATAATACTACCATGCCTCTGAAGCTAACCAGAGTGAAAGATAGTACACAATATACAATAGCTACATCTGCTGTTAATACAAGTACTGAGGTAATAACTATTACCAATCACGGTATGCTTACAGGAGATAGAGTACTATACGATAATGCTGGTGGTACAACCCTTGCAGGCTTATCAGACGATACTGTATATTATGCCATTAAAGTTAGCGCTAATACTATAAAGTTGGCTACGAATGCTGCAAACGCAACAGCTGGTACTGCTATCGATTTAACTGGTACTGGTAATAATGCACAGACTTTAACACACGGTCCGTTTGCTATTAACGGTGGTGCTCAATCACATTATGCAAATGGTGCCTTTAGATTTGGTTATCCAGATTGGGGTAAGCGTGATGTAGGTGATGAAATAACTAACACTAAGCCTTCTTTTGTAGGCAAACCTATTCAACGGATGATATTCTTTAGGAATAGAATAGCTTTACTTAGTGAAGAAAACGTTATCTTATCTAGAGTCAATGACTTCTATAGTTTCTGGGTTAAAACTGCTATGGCTATTTCCAATGCAGACCCTATCGATTTACAGTCAAGTTCTACGTACCCGACTAAACTCTATGATGCAGTCGAATCAAACAACGGTTTAGTACTATTTAGTGCAAGTGAGCAATTTCTTTTAAGTTCAGGTGCTGAGGCTCTCTTAACACCAGAGACTGCTAAGGTTTCTTACTTATCATCTTATTCATTTAATCCTGATACTAGACCAGTATCCTTAGGTACAACTATAGGATTCTTAAATAGTACAGCTAAGAATGCAAGGTTCTATGAAATGGCTGGTATAAGTGCTAGGGAAGAGCCTACTATCATGGAACAAAGTAAGATTATAGCTAAACTTTTTCCATCAAATACAACTATGGTAGCTGAATCAAATGAAAATGATTTAATTTTATTTGGTACAGATAGTACTTTACACACTGCTACCAATGAAGCGTGGGGATATAAGTATTTTCAATCGGGTCCTAAACGTGCTCAGTCAGCGTGGTTCAGATGGACTATGCCTAATAATATTGTATATCATACTATATTAGATGATGTATACTACGCTGTACTAAATACAGGTAGTACTTATACCATTGAAAAATTTGACATAAAATTATCTGGAGATACCTTACTTATAGGCGACGAACCTGATGTTAATAGGGTACATTTAGATACCAAGAAAACTATTGCTTCAGGTGATATAACCTACGATAGTACGGAAGATATATCTACATTTACTTTAGGTGATGGATACTATAGTTCACGTACTCTCACAGCTTATTGTATAACAGACAGTGATGCTAGAGGTAAGAGTTATGATATACCAACTATACATCTTGATAAAACATTTGCAGCTTCAGCTGTAGATACTAGTGCAGAAACTATTACTATAGCAAGTCATACTTTAGTTACAGGTAATCCAATCACCTATCAAGAAGGCTCCTCAGCAGTAGGTGGTCTTACAGATAACACTGTTTATTATGTAATCAAGGTTGATGATGATACCTTTAAACTTGCAACAAGTAGACTTAATGCACTTGCAGGTACTGCTATTAATTTAACTAGCCAAGGTGGTGGTACTCATACAATTGAAATACCTACAGTAACTTTACCTGGTAATTGGAAGACTTCTCTTAAAGATGGAGCTTCTGTTAATACAGATTTAATCATTGGTTATGAGTATGAGTTTGAAGTAGAATTACCTAAACTTTATGTCACTAGACAAGAAGGTGAGAAGGTAAGGTCAGAGACTAGAGGATCTTTAGTTATCCATAGGATGAACTTTGACTTCGGAGATGTAGGTGTTATAGATGTTACATTAAAAAGAAGAGGTAGAGATGATTATACCTATACAGTTGAATCACTTGAATGGGATAATATACTGTCTAGTACACCAGCTATAGCTAGTGGGTATACTCATACTATACCAGTATACGATAGAAATATAAATACAAGTGTATTCTTAAAATCAAATCACCCATCTCCAGCTACCATTCATTCAATGAACTGGGAGGGAGATTACTCACCAAGATACTATCAACGTGTCTAATTACATTCACCCAATTACAATGGAGGCTGCTGTTGAAGTAGCTTCTAATCTTAGAGAGGATGATTATAGAGAAGTGTCTGAAGGCCACGGCCATAACCCACTTCTTTATCTTCCTCTCGCTGCTTTCAATGGAGACACAGTTTGGTTCGAAGTGCCTAACGGCAAGACTGCTGGTATGGCAGGAGTGCAGGCAGGTGGACAGATTTGGATGTTATGTACACCAGCTATCCATGAGTACCCTCTCACCTTTGCACGTGAATCAAAACGTTTTGTAGAAAGTAGAAAAGAGAAACTCCTTTGGAACATTGTAGATAAACGGAACACCGCTCATCTAAAACTTCTAAAGTTTTTAGGATTTAAGTTCTTACGAGAATTAAAACATGGTCCTAACCAATTAACCTTTATAGAATTTTGCCGTGTGCGAACCAACTACACTTGTCCTAGCCTCAACGGGGCTAAAAATGGCAGGTCAATTTCAACAACATAGTGCAGCAGATGCTGCTAGAAAAGGCAGAAACCGAGCTAAGCTAAGAACCTTCGAAGAACAAAATCGTCAGTACAAGCGTGAAGTCATGCTTGATAATAACGAATGGAAGAACGATGTACAAGTACAAGATATAGAACAAGACCAAGTTTACCAATCTATGGTAAATCAGTGGACAGAACAAGATCAGCAATTAGATGAGTTATTTGCTAAAGGTGATCAGAAAATAGAACAAGCTATAATAGAAATGTATGAGAGTGATTATGCTGGTACCCAGACAGGTAGAACAGCAGCCCGATTAGCAGGTAAGAGTGCTAAGAAACTAGGACAGATGAAATCACGTGAGCTGCATAATATGATGATGGCTAAAGATACCGTCCAATTAAGGAAGGACGCTATACGAGATGAAGCGCAATCTAAATCTTGGAAGTTATATGAGAACATACGCTTTGCACCAATACATGGTCATACACCAACGGCTCCTTCATTAGAAGCTGCACCTAGTAAGTCAGCTTTAATACTTGGATTAGCTAGTACTGCAGTAGGCGGAGCTATGGATTACATGGAAGCAGATGCAGGTAGATTACTAAAATCTAATAAGCCAGACAAACCTTCTGGTGGCGCAAACGATCAAGTAGGATCAGATATAAGTGGCGAAGACCTTTCTGCTGCACTTTCGTACTCTCTTGGTTCTGGTTACGATACTTATGGTCAGAATATAGGTGGAACTGCAGGTCGATACAGCGGTTCAGCTATTGATTCAAGCGCAGCTTGGGGGACAACACTATCATGAGCTCATATTCAAAAAACATAGCTCGATTAAAAAGCACCTCTAGAGCTAATTTACAATTTAGTTCTCAAGATAGATTGAATGCTGCTAGAACAGCAGGCTTAGCCCAAGAGAAAGAAGCAGAAAAAATAGCAACCTCCTTATCAGAGTTTTCAGGATACTTAAAACAGTATTCTAAAGATCTTATAGATAAAAGAACTGAAGAAGGTATCCTTGAAGCTAGAAGAGTAGCAACAGAAAACGCTAAAGAACGTACCATACTTGAAAAAGAAGCTGCTCAAATTGAAGAAGCTCAAAAGCTTGGTATTGTACTTGAAGGGTTTGAAGATGCTAAGAGAATGGAGGCTGGGTTTCAGAAAATTAAAGCTGAGAAACTCAGACTTGAAGGTGAAAGTGTTTATCCAGAAGCAGACCGTATAGCTAAACTATCACCCTGGCAACAGGTAGGTTATGCTAAAGAGAAGCTAAGGATGTTTAATGAAAGCTTCCCTGATAAGTTAGCTAATGAAATGGCTAACGGTACTGATAAGATTAATATTAATGGTGTGTTAATTTCTCCTGCAGAAATGCGGGATGCTAATATTCAAGGACTACCTTTTAAAGAAGTAGCTTCTAGAATATATGCAGATAAAATTAGGAAGGCAGCTGGTATAGATAGATTCTCACCTGAATTATTGAAGATTGCTGGTACTGAAAAGGCTGTACAAGATGCTATAGATACTCAATTAGATGAAGCCAGAAACAGATATAACATAGATGCCTCTACAAAAACAAGAGGTCAAGCTGATCTTGATTTCCAAACTGGAGCTAAAACTGGTGAAGACATAGCCCGTTACCACATGACTATAGCTAATACTGTAGGTCAAGATGGTAAGCTTATTGGTAATGAAAGAGCTTGGGATCATGTGTTTAAAACAATGGCTCAAGAAGGTATAAAGGATAGCGGTAAAACTGACATAGCAGATAAATATGGGGAAAAAGAATTACCAGAAGACTTAAGGAAAGCACTAGGTAAACCACCTGGTACTACTTTTGAACAAGCCTGGCCTGGTAGGTTTAGTAAACTTAGGGCTGATATTAGAAATGGTTTTACAGCTAAGATAGATCAGGAATTAAAAAATCAGAAGGCAGCTACCAAAGCTATTACAGTTGGTTTCTATGCTGCTGCTAAGCAAGCACACTCAGAAGGAAGACTTTTAACTACAGATGAGATAGCAGACATTTATGATAAATATGCTGAGGTAGGTGGAGAACCTCCTTCAGAAGTAAAGAACTATGAAACTGCTAGTAAGAGAAGTCAGAGACACGATGAGAATGCAATCAAGGATCTCATGCGGGCACAGGATGGTGAAATATATCCACATCAATTAGAAATGTTCCATCCATTAGCCAGAGAAAAATACATAGAAAAAGCACAGAATTTTGAAAAAGCTAAACTCAAAGCATTTGATACTGAGAAATTAATCAAAGCTGAGTTAGACCAAACCTTTGCTGATATGGGTGTCAAGGCTAATGAGAAGAGCCCTGAGTATATAGAAGCCTTTAAAAATGCTAAGATAGATTATCTCGACCAGTATAATAAATATGTTGGTATGGGATACGAGGCAGAAGACGCTAATTACTACGCTTTACACGGCAAACCAGGCGAAGTAAAAGGTGAAGATGATAAACCTCTTATGATTAACGGAGTAATTACTGAAATCCAACAAAACGGTGCGTCAAATAAGTATGTAGTAACAGGTGGTAATAGAACTGATGATGAGCGTGCTGCTGCCCATCAACGTGTAGCTTATATTAGAACTGGTAAAAGGGAAATGTTTGAAAACCCTAGGATAATATGGGAAGGTACTATTGGTGGTAAGTATGGTGCGGACCAATTAAAAATTATTGCAGATAGTATCGAAAAATATAAAGGTAATGTACACCTAGGTTTAGCTGCAGTACCAGATGCTGTTCAATTCTATAAGGGATTATCTCAAGGTAGGCATCCTAAGGAAGGTACTTACTATGGTTTAATTGATGCTCAGTTAAAAGCTAACGGTTACCCTGGATTAGATAAGATACCGCTGTGGCAATTATCCACAAGTAAGAATGAAAATGAAGAACCTTTAGAAGAAACACCCAATGTACAACCATTAGCAAATGCAGGAGTTAATGCACTTAATAATGGAAACCCTTTAGTTGCAATGAACATTTTTAGAGATATCATGGCTTATGAAAACGGCAACCAAAGGAAGTCCATATGGGATAGTCCAGAGATGGTATCTCCATTCTTACAAGGAGTAGCATAATGGAGAATTTTAATTTTCACCCTAAGGAATTTACACCTATTGACACAACCTTTGATATAGAAGGTTATGATGAGTATGTAGATGAGGTAGAGAAAAACTACCCTGGTGATTATAGAACTCAACAACAGCGAATAGCGGATGAAGAATTAGAAGCTCAACAACAACAGCAATTAGAATTAGGAGAGAAAATCTTTGATCCTGATCAAGAAGTCGATCCTGAAGAGCCAACATTTACACAAGCTGGGGAATTGGAATCGATAACAGGACAAGATCCTGATCCATATAACCTTGAAGGTGGTTCTAAGATGTTTGAGCCACAAGCTCAAGCTCCAGTTGAGAGTCAATTCACAGAGAACGAAAGGACTATATATAGAACAGATATTGCCTATAGTGATAAAGAGTATGAATGGAATGATACTTTTCAAAAGAAAGGTGGTGAACGTAACCTAGAAGCAGTCGTTGAACAAGTAGATAAAGCTAATGCAGATCCTGAACTGTTAGCTGTTTACGATAAAAACAATGACGGACGTTATACTTTTTCAGATAGGTATGGCGGTAACGAAGACTTTACTTATGAACAAGAAACTGAATTCCATGAAAGATGGATGGATGGACTGAGAAATAAAAAGTTCTCTCATCGAACCATGGGATGGTTTATGCAACATGCTGCTGAAGGTGTTCTAGGTGGTTTTCTACCTGGTAGACAAAAAGGCTGGATCTCCAGAGATATGAATGAAAGTCGGTTGTTGAACGAACGTCGTAGACATATGTTCAATTACGCAAGGACCGTAGGAGATCAATCTGAGAATATCCATGAGGGTATGAAATCTAATATCATTGGTGGTTTCTATGCTATAACTGATCAAACTTTACAAACTCTTGAAAGAGCTGCTGCTCATTTAACACCTGGTGGTACTGACTGGTCTACTCATGATCCAATCATAGATGATATCCTTTTACAAAAAGGATCATTATACTCACAAATGTTACAAGACCCTGTACAAAGAAGTATGGGTGATGGGTTCTTATATGAACTTGGTTATTGGACACCCTCTATTATTGGTACATGGGGAGCTACAGGATTAGCAGGTGCAGGTATGGCGTCACTTGCAACCACTTCTAAATTCGCAATCCCTGCTTTTGCACGGACTGGACTCATGGGTATGAGTAGGTTTATAAATCCTGATATTTCATATAAAGCATATTATACTGGTAAAGCAGGACAACTCTTTGGTCCTAAAGGTGCTGCAATGGCTTTAACCAGAACAGGTTTTGGCCATAAGAATAAAATGGTTAACTTCTTAATGGGGACTGGTAACGTAGCACGTACAGCTTTCAAAGGTGCACTCATTGAAACTATGCCAACGGCTATGTTCAGAGATTATACCTATCAAGGTTTGAATGGTATTGAGAATCAAGGTGCTTGGCTACGTGATATAGCTAGTAAATTTTATGAAGCTCCAATTATCGGTCCACAACTTGCCCATGGTTTAGAATCACCACTTGGTATACAATTCACAAATGCTCTAGATGAGACCCTTACAGACGGTTTATTTGGTATGGGTATGTGGGGTTTTTTCAAAGGTATTGGTCGTGTTGCCGGTGGTAGATGGAGACTTAACCAAACAAACTATAACCAATTAAAAACTAGTACTTATGAATTTGATTCTACCTGGAAAGGTCAAGGAGTAAGAGATGACGATTATTGGTTTGATGTAAGGAATCAAAAGAATAAGGATATAGAAGAAGCTGCTATTGAACAGTTAAGTTTATTTGATGATGGTCCTAAGAACGCCTTTGTAGATGATGGGCTAACACCAGCACAGTACAACTCAGGACAAGGTGCGTATAAAGCAGTTGATCACGCACGTCAGCCTGGACAAGGAGGCGCAGCTAGAAGACAGAATACCCGTGAAGTCCTTAACGGATCCGATGAGATTGATGCTCAAATTGGTGTAGAAGGTGGTAGTACAGGACAACTATTCAGTCCATTAGAACTTAGAAAGGCTGCTAAACAGGGATTTTCTGATGCACAGAGAGTAGACCTTGCTGATGCTTTAGTCAATGATCCTGTATATAAACAGCAAGTAGAGTCACTACCAAACAAGAAGCGTATCGTAGCAAACATGCATGAAGGTACGTTGAAAAGAATACAAGAAATAGATGGTAGAGATGCAGCTTCCTTATCACCTAGAGAATACTGGGGTGATTTAATCAATGATACAAAATTAAGTACAGGAGCTATAGGAGATTTAGATCCTATAACATCTTGGAGTATTCAGAATTTACAAGTAGCAGATGCTATCAACCAATCTCTCTTGTTTAAACTAAGAGACATGGCTAATTCTACAGATCTCATAGCAGGTAAAACTGATCTATTTGCTGTAGATGGTTCTATGCGTAGGATTGCAGACAACCTTGTACTCGGATTATCTGAGGTAAAACGTACCAGATATACCTGGAATCTCATGCGTGAGATGTTAGGTGCAAAAGGTGGTAAGTTATCAGAAGATATGTTAGCAGAGATTACTGAGAATGTAGGCAGACGTGGTGATGAGTTATTAAGAGAATCACAAGATGGCGTAAGACTAATGATGAAGATGTTAGAAAATAACGATTCTAACGAATTAGTTGAAGGTATCTTAGAAGTCTTCAAGATGTCAAATAAAATACATAACTTCAAAGACTTTGATGCTTGGATGAGACAGAAGATTCGAGGTGGTAAGTTTGATGGTAAGGTAAAGACAGGTGCAATGATTAGTGAGTTACAAGCAGTTATGGTAAATAGTATACTTAGTGGACCTAAAACACCACTCAGAGCTATACTAGGTACTACTACTAATGCTTTCTATAATTCACTAAATGAAGCAGCTGGAGCCTTAGTACGTGCACCATTCTCAGATGATATAGTATCACGTAGGGTGGCTAATGCTAAGCTTAAAGCTATGGTTGAGCTTATACCAGAGGCTTATCAAGTATTCAGAACGAATCTAAAGTCTAAGTTTGGAGCAGATTTTGCTAATATAAGGACTAGATATTCTGAGGGTGTTACCAGAGGTGATCATAATTGGGAATTATATAAAGCCTGGACTGAGAAAAACGGTACAGATGGTGATAAAGCCGCTCTTTATATAACCAATCAAGCACGAGAGATGAACAACAACAAATTGTTTAGTTGGTCTCCACGTGTAATGGCAGCTACTGATGATACATTCAAATGGCTTCTGGCTAGAGCTAGATCAAGAGAGAAAGGGTTACGTGATATAATAGATACTCTTGATAGTAATACCGCTGAAGTAGACGCAGCAATATTGAAACAAGCTGAAGATGCTCATATGGCTAATATGCTTGATGCTGATGGTAATATAGATTTAAGTCAAGATAAGTGGTTACAGAAACAATTCCGAGAAATTACATTAACATCTGAATTAAAAGGCTTTGCTGCTAAATTAGATGATTTTATGAATACCTATCCATTGTTTAAACCTTTCTATCTTTTCGCTAGAACAGGTATCAATGGTTTGAATTTATCTTATAAAAACACACCACTATTAGGTGCTTTACATAAAGAATCAATTGATATTCTAAGGCATAGAGGTAATGATTTTACAGAATTATTACAATATGGTATTGAGAATGCTGAAGATTTAGCTAATGCTAGAAACTTGTTTGCAGGAAGACAGGCAGTAGGATCTGCAGTAGTCACAACTATGGCCGGTATGTACATGTCTGATAGGTTAACAGGTAATGGTCCTGCTGATAGACAACTTAAACAGCAATGGATCAACGCTGGTTGGAAACCTAACCATATGTATTTCGGTAATGTAGGTTTCGATTATTCTTCACTAGAACCTTTTAATGTTATATTCTCTGCTATTGCTGATATCGGTGATAACATGGAATTGATGGGAAGTCAGTGGGCTGAGAAACGTTTACAAGCTGTAGCATTTGTTATAGGACGAGGATTAACAGGTAAAACTTATATGTCTGGTTTAGATCAAATGATGCAAATGGCTCAGATGAAACCTTGGGCTTGGAGTAAGACAGCTGCTAATGTATTAAATAACAGCTTACCTCTTGCAGGTCTGAGGAATGAATTTGGTAAATGGATTAATCCTCACATGAAGGAGTTAAACTCTGATATGTGGAGCTCAATCAGGAATAGAAACCAATGGGCAGAAGGATTATCAAATAAACCTCTATTAGCAAAAAGTGATATGTTAAATGGGAAGCCTATAAATAATTGGAATTTTATGGGACGTGCATTCAATGCTGTATCACCTATTCAAATAGATTTTAGAAGCAAATCACCTGGTAGAAAGCTTTTATTAGATAGTAACTACGATCTTAAATCTACAACTTATGCTTATGGCGGTTATTCTTTTGTTAAACATGCAAGAGTAAGAGCACACTTCCAGAATGCTATAGGTAATGTACCTATTAAATTTAGAGGTAGAACATTTAAGAATTTAGAAAAGGCTTTAGATTATGTATCAACATTGAAAGATGTGAAAATATCCATGGCCCAAATGGAGAGTAATAGAAACAATCCTGCTCAATGGGATATAGATCCTAATACTTATCCTCATAATACTGTTATAGATAGACTTGTAGAACAAGCTAGACGTAAAGCTTGGGCTATAATTAATCAACCAGAACACCCTGGGTATGTTGAGGTTCAAGAAGTTCTGACTGAAAGAGACGGTAAAAATGCCCGTACTAGAAGGAATAGATCAGAAATTTTAGAACTTGGTTTCCCACAAAAAACTAGTCCAAACTTCCCGAAAGTAAACTAAATGGCACATACAAAAGTAACAAAAGCATACTCTGCTAATACCGGAGTTGCAAATACATATAGCTACTCTGGGAGTTTTGATGTTTTCAAAGCAACAGAAGTAGTTGCATTATTAGACAATGTAGCGTTGACTTATACAGCGTCTACAATTAATGAATCCGCCTCCCCACGTGAATACACTGTAGATGTTACAGCCAAAACCATACATATTGGTGGCGCTGATTTGTCTAGTGGTACAATTATAATTAGACCTGTTACTGATATGGGAGCTCCTACACCAAGAGCTACCTATGCACCAGGTGCTTCTATCACATCAGCTGACTTGAATAATAACCAGAAGCAGTTAATGCGGAAGGCTATGGAGTATGACGAGCAGAAGTTAGCTTCTACTGGTGGTACTATGACAGGTCACCTAACGATGGGTGAAGATACGACAATTATATTTGAAGGTGCAACCGATGATGCTTACGAAACTACTCTTACTGTCACTGATCCTACAGCTGATCGCACTATTACCATACCTAATGTTACAGGTACGGTAGTAACAACAGGAGATACCGCGACAGTTACAGCCACAATGCTGGCAGCTAACTCTGTTGATTCTTCTGAACTTGTTGATGGTAGTATAGACGCAAGTCACATAGCAAGTAGTGCAGTAACAACTGCTAAGATTGCAGCAGATGCTGTGACTGGAGCTAAGATAGCAGATGACGCTATAGATTCTGAGCACTATACAGACGGTAGTATCGATACAGCACACATTGGAGCTGCTCAAGTTACTACTGCAAAACTAGCTGATGACGCTGTTACAACAGCTAAGATTACAGATGGTAATGTTACAACAGCTAAGATAGCAGCTGATGCAATTACAGCAGCTAAGATTGCTGATGACGTTATTAATTCTGAACACTATGCAGCAGATTCTATTGATGCAGAGCATTATGCTCCTGGGTCTGTAGATGCTACAGCTTTAGCTAGTAGTGCTGTAACTACTGCAAAAATTAATGCTGATGCTGTAACAGGTGCTAAGATAGCAGACGATACAATTGATTCAGAACACTATGTAGCAGCTAGTATTGATAACGAACACCTAGCTGATGACGCAGTAGGAGCAGATGAACTGGCAGCTAATGCTGTTGTTAACGCTTCTATAGCCTCTGGAGCTGCAATTGCTCATAGCAAACTAGCAAACGTAACTGATGGTCAAATTCTTGTTGGTAATGGTTCTAACGTTCCAACTGCTGTAGCAGTATCTGGTGATGTAACTATTGCTAATACAGGTGCTGTAACAATTGCAAATGATGCAGTTGAAATAGCAATGATAGGTTGTGAACAAACAACCATATCAGACAGTGATTCACACATTCCTACATCAGGAGCTGTTGTAGATTACGTAGCAGCACAGATAGCACCTATTGGTGGACTTGAAGTTATAGCAGATGACGAATCATTCCCTAATACAATCCCAGCAGCTGGTGTTGTAATTAGTATAACTGATGCAGCTGGACTACAAATTAACTCAAGTGGTGTATCTACTAATGGTGATACACTTGATAATTCAACTGTAACAATCAATGGATTCCCTTCTGCTTTACGAGGTGGTGTAGGGAGTAATGCTGACCCTTATGTATTAGGATCTGGATCAGGTCTAATGGTTCAATCCACTGGATCAAGTCAGACTTATAATTACCATAAAGCATTACTGAAAGAATCAGATTATGTACAGTTAAGTGATGATATAAATGACTTTAACAGTAAATATCGTATAGCAAGTTCAGCACCTGGATCTGATAATGATGAAGGTGACTTGTACTTTAATACTTCAACCAACAAGATGAACGTCTATGACGGTTCAGCGTGGGGTGAAGTTACATCTACTGGAGACTTTAAGTTCTTAGTTCCTGTTGATGCTGGTACAACTACAGCAGCTTCATGGGATGGAAGTGATACAAGTTTCGATTTAAAAGAAACGACTAATACTGGTAGTGCAGCTAGTGTTACTAACGTCAATCAACTTATTGTAAGTTTAAATGGTGTTATACAAAAACCTAATACTGGTACTTATAGTGGTAGTGAGGAAGGTTTCTATTTAACAGATTCTGATACTATTAGATTCTGTACCGCACCTCCTGCTGGTTCAGTTGCTTTTATATTACAATGTGGTTCAGCTGTAAGTATCCCTACACCGGGAGATGGTACAGTTAGTGCTGCTAAGATAGCATCTGGAGCTGTAACAACAGCTAAGATTGGTGCTGATGCGGTAGATGGTACGAAGATTGCAGATGATGCAATAAATTCTGAACACTACACAGATGGTTCTATTGATACTGCTCATATTGCAGCTGACCAAATAACAGGTGCTTTGATTGCAGATGATGCGGTTGGTGCTGAACATATAGAAGATTTAGATGCAAATGTTAAATGGGTAGATAGTGCTAAAGCCATATTCGGTACTGGTAATGATATGGCTATATACCATAATGGCACTGATGCCATGATTGATGCAGAAGAATCTGGTGATACAAGAGATTTATATATTAAATCAGGTGATGGAGCTGGATCTGATCCAGGTACTGTTCAGATACTTGCTAATGATGGGAATAAATTATTACGAGCGACTAATGATGCAGGTGTAGAGCTATTCTTTGATAATACTCTTAAGCTTAATGTTAAAACAGATCAGATAGAAACAAGAGATGATATAGTTCCTAATGTAGATAGTACAGATAGTATTGGGACTAATGCTAAAAGATATGCTAATGGTTATTTTGACACTCTCTACGGAGATGGTTCAAACCTAACTGGTATATCTGGTGGTGTAAGTAGTGACGGCTCTGGAAACACTCATGCCGGTACAGATGCAGGTAACTCAGATAACTACAGTTCGGCTCTAAATAACTCTGCTTTTGGACATGATGCTCTTACGAATTTAACTACGGGAGATCAGAATACTGCTATTGGAGATAGTGCTTTATTTACAAACGTATCTGGTTCTAACAGCACAGCAGTGGGTTGGAAAGCTGGTTATGCAAGTACTGCTGGCGAAAATACTTATGTAGGAGTTAAGGCTGGAGAAGATACAACTGGAGAATGTAATGTATTTCTTGGAAGTAATGCTGGTGCTCAATATACCACAGCTTTTGGAGGAGTAGGTATAGGTTACAAAGCCTTTGGTGGAGCTTCAGACTCCGCATGTAATGGTGCATCGTCTGTCTTTATCGGCTATGGAGCAGGAGAAAAGGTAACCAGTGGTGGAAACAATACCGTCATAGGGTATGAAGCTGGTCATAAATTAACAACTTCAGGTAGTAATACAATTATCGGAAAAGGAGCTGGGCAGGAAGCTACATCAAGTTTCGAAAAAAACATACTAATTGGTTATCATTGCGCTCAAGATATTACAGATGGTACAGGTAATGTATTTGTAGGCCCTCATATTCAAGAAGGTAGTGGTGATAACAATTGCCATGATTATAATACAGCAATCGGGTATGCATCTTTATACGATATAGCTCATGGTACCGGAAATACTGCAGCAGGACAAAGCGCAGGTGCCGATATAACTACTGGTAATAATAATACTTGTATAGGTAAAGATTCTGGTTTAAGTTCTTCACCTTCAGGTACAATAACTACCGGTGCTGATATAATTTGTTTAGGCAATAATAGTGTTTCAGATCTTTATTGTGCAGATACTTCTATTACCTCTTCTGACTCAAGGGATAAAACTGATATAGCTGACTTCAGTCATGGACTAGAGTGGGTTAATAAATTAAGACCAGTTACTTATCGCTGGGATAAACGTACTTGGTACGATACAGAAGATATAGATGACAATGGTAAACGTACTGTTACATCTGGTACTCCTGACGGAAGTTTAAAGAGGCCTAAAAAGCATATTGGATTCTTAGCTCAAGAAGTGTTAGCTATTGAGCAAGCAGATGGTTTTGCTGGATCTAAAGATGATATGCTTGTTGTCAATCTAACTCCTGATGATTCAGCATATGGTCTAAAATACGAACGTATGGTACCAATCCTTGTAAACGCTATTAAAGAATTATCTACTGAAGTGAACACATTAAAAACAAAAGTAGCAGCATTGGAGGCCGGCTAAATGGCATTAACACAAGTAAAAACACTCGGTATAGCTGATGATGCTGTAACAGGAGCTAAGATAGCTGATGATACAGTAGCTGAAGCTAATATGGCCAATGATGCTATTGGTTTAGCAGAAATTAAAGCTGGTACAGATGGTCAAATTTTAACCTTTGATGCATCTGGTAACCCATCTTACGTAGGTCCAGGTACTGATGGACAAGTATTAACATCAACAGGAGCTGGTTCACCACCAGCTTTTGAAGATGCAGCGGGTGGTGGTGTAGATGGTATTACATCTAGTGCTAATGCTACCTCTATAACTATTGATTCATCTGAGCGTGTCATGATTGGCACGAGTACTCCTGGTTATTCAGCAGGAGACGATTTAACAATACAACCTCCTTCTGGTTCTGGTGGGATAACTATCCGTACTGGTACTAGTGACTCATGTAAAATATACTTTGCTGACGGAACTAGTGGAGATGCGCAATATAGAGGAACTATTACTTATGATCATAGTAGTGATGAACTAAGCTTAGCTAGTCCTAACGGTAATGCATTAACTATTGAAACTAATAAAGATGTAACGATAGAGGATGGAGACCTAATAATAGCAACTTCAGGTCACGGTATTAACTTTAGTGCTAATACTGATGATGAAAGTGGAGCTGGTTCTGTAAGTGCAGAGCTTCTTAATGACTACGAACGTGGAACTTGGACTCCTTCAATCACTAGTAATGGAGGAGCTAGTTATGGTTATCAGGATCAAGAAGGGTACTATGTAAAAGTAGGCGACCTGGTATGGATCAGTGCTTATATACGTTTAAGCAGTTCTAGTAGTACTGGAAGTAATGCTGTAAATATAGCCGGAGCACCATTTGCTTCTGATAATGCACGTAATGCTCTTAGTACTGGGTATATATTCGGTATGACTGACGCTGAATCACCAAAAATATGCAATATTAATAGCACTTCAATAGCACCTATGAAGGAACATGCTTATGACAATTGTCTAGATAATGAACTATGGAACAATGGTAACGAACGCTGGACATTTGCAGGTTGCTATACCACAGCCTAAACACATAATTAATTGGAGATTAATCTTAAATGGCTTTAACAAAAACAGTTGCAGATGATAAAATTGAAATCGTCTCTTCTTATAAACACTTACAAATTAGAACTGCTACAACAATTAAAGAAGATGGGAAGGTATTAAGTACAAGTTTCCATCGCAAATCAATTCAATGTGGCAAATTAGATGCCAGTGATAATTTTGTAGATACAGATATCAGTGGTGAATCAACTGAAGTAAAGAATATAGCAAATGCTGTATGGACTCAAGCAGTTAAGGATGCGTTCAAGGCAAAGTTAATTGCAGATAAATCTTCCTAGACCTAACCTACCTAAACCTCTGTACATCCCTCAGATGTACCTCAGACAGCCTACAGCAGACGTCCCGGCCTTCAGGCCTATCGTGGTACCTCCAGCTGATTTAGAGCGCCCTGAGGAGACGCAGGCGGCCGAAGAGGAAAAGACAGAACAACCTGAACAACCTAAACTTAAGATACCTGTAATAGACATACAGATGCCACTACCTGAAACAGCGGTGGTGGTAACTGCTGTAACGACCGCAGTAATCGCAGTAACAACTACAACCGTTACTCAATCTTTATTCGAACCTATAAAGAAGAAGGTTCAGAAACAACTTCAATCTAAAGTTGACGCATGGAAGAAAAAGCGGAAGGAAAAGGAAATCTCCTTGACCGAATCAAAGGAAAACGAGGAGAGTTCGAAGAAGAGCAAATAGCTCTACTTTCTACTATGGTTAGACTTGGCGTAGTTGTCTGGGCTGGTTTTATAATAACCCTCAATTACGTTGAGCTACCTGGGAATATTATTAAAAAATCTGGAAGTTCGGATATCACGTTCGTTGCCAGTATATTTACGGGAGCCCTGGCCAGTTTTGGCTTGAATACATCTAATTCTAAAGGTAAAGGTACTCCTGTTAACTGCCCTATGGTAAAGAAAAAAGAATGAAGAAATGGCTTTTACTCTTACTTCTAGCATTTCCTGCTGGAGTAAGAGCAGAGTTAGTGACGCCTCAGTTCACCCAAGGCAGTATGAACTCAACTACTACAACGACCCAAGAGATAACGGAGGAAATTACCACCACAACCTATGGGTCTGCATTAAACAAATGGTCAGGAGACAACATCACTCATACCTCCACGTCTTCAGGCGGAATAGCGGATTCAGATTCGGTATTCAACATGACGACAGCTGGCTCAGACTTCTCATTAGAGATAGTAACAAGAGCAGCAAGTCAGGTACTCGAAGTAACAGAGATAGAAAGAACTATCGAAACCTCTGCTACTACGGTATCATTATCAGTATTCTCGCAATAGGAACCCCAAGTTATGCTGAAGAGGGAGAAACCAACAATACTTCAAACCCTGTGGCAGCGGCTACAGGAAACGTTACAAATCAAGCCGTCCAGTTCCAGAATAATGGAGCTCCAAGTCGTCAGGTCATCGGACCAAACATAAGTTGTAACGGTGCGACGATGACGTTTAGCCCATTCTATATGGGCAATCATACCACCCCTTATGATGACGGAATGAACCAACAGAGCTACACCGTAGCTGAGAACTGGGGTGGCCAAATTAATTTTATGGTACCCCTTGACGGCTCTCTTGTAGAACGCTGTAAAGCAGCAGCTTCTAGACAGATAGCTAAAATGGAACTCGACTATGAACTAGTTAGAGTAAAAAATTGTGCTGAATTACAGCAGAAGGGTTTTATGTTACGTCCTGGTACACGTGTATATCATATGTGCCAAGATGTAATTCCTATCGCTGCATTCAAAGCGGAAGTCGCAGCTGCACAAGCTAAACGACTCCCACCTCCACCACCTAAACCATGGTGGCAGAAACTTAACCCCCTAAGCAAATGACACTATTAATCAAGCCTATTCTTCTTGCCTTTTTAAAATCAGATTCAGTTAAGCAACTCGTAGTTGATCTACTCTCTGCTTATGTAAAAAGAACTGATAATAAATTAGATGATAAGGCTTTAGAAATTGTAAAAGAAAAACTATTCTCATGAAAGACGGTACAGGAAGAGAATTTAATGATGATCTGACTACCTTTTTAGAATGGTGGATTGATGCTGGAGAACGTATTAATACACCATTAGAGAGATCAATCCACTTTGTAGAAAATTTAACCTCAACATGTATTTATAGGCACGAACCATTTCAAGTGGAATTCGTTACTGTAAGACCTGATACTTATATTCCACCCCATACGCATCCTAATGTAGATTCATATGAAGTAGCATTGAGAGGAATAGAGTTTTATTCAGACGGTAAAACTGTATTACCTATGTGGTTTGCTAATCAAAAAGCACCAGATTGCAACTTATCAATAGCTCACTATAATGTTGTTCGAGTTCTACCAGAATCCGAACATTCTGCTAAAGCAGGACCGACTGGTGGGTGCTTCCTGTCTGTACAACAATGGTTAAACGGAGTAGAACCCTCCGCAGTCGGTATGGACTGGAAAGGTGGTTCATCCATGGGTAATGGACATGATTCACAAATTACTTCTACTGAGGAAAACAAATGACAGTCAAAGGACCACCAGGTAAAAAAGGACCAGCTAGTAAAAGAAATCCCTGCCCCCCAGGTTCCAAGAAATCTGATGGTACTAAGCCTCATGTAACTAAACCTCCTAAAAAGGGGAAGAAGCCGACGCCTAGGCCTGAAATGAAAAAAGAAGACCAAGAAAGATTCAGTCGCAAGAAAAAATGGCTTGAAGATCGAATGAAAGCTAGAAAAGAGGGTAGAGTTATCGAAGAGCCTAAAAAACCTAGCAAGCCAAAGAAGAACCCTGAGAAGCCAGCTAACAAAAGAACTGGTCAAGACTACCGCGATTGGGCTGATCTAAGAGACAAGATTAAAAAACATAAGGAGAGCAGAAAAGATAACTTCAGGCGTTTACCTGGTAGAATGTAATGGCTAAAGCTACAGAAGCGCAGTTTAATGAACTGCATAATTTAGTAACCACTGAATTCCTTAAGCGTGTCAAGAGTGGTGAAGCTTCTACCCAGGACTTAAAAGCAGCCTGTGACTGGCTTAAAACTAATGATATAAGTGGTGTGGCTTTTGAAGGTAATCCATTGGATAAACTTTCTAAAGTATTGCCAAAAGTAGACCCCGAATTAGTCCATCGGAGGCTATATGGCCGCGTCTAAAGAGTATTATGACTCACATCCTGAAGCGAAAAAGCGTAAGAATGCATATATGAAAAAGTATATGCAGACTGAATTAGCTAAACGCATCAGACGAAATGCTGATAAACATCGGCATAAAGGTTCCGTAGGTGATGGTATGGATTACTCTCACCGTGACGGGAAACTTGTTCCTGAAGGTACGCATCGTAGTAAGGACAAGAAAAAGAAACCCAATAGATCTAAACTAAACATCGCTTAATTATCATGTCAAATCTAGGCCCCATCCCAGGTACTAAAAAGTACAAAAAAGAGGAAGAAGAACGCAAACGCAAAAAGCACGAAGCTGACATCAAAGCTAAACGTGATAAAATTAACAAAGAAAGAAAAGAAGGTAAAGGTTCAAAAATTCCTGATAAAGAAGCAGACGCTCCTGTAAATAAGGAAGCGAGGGAAAAAGGGAATGAAAGAATGAGGAAGGAGAAGGAAGCTAGGGAGAAGCGCAGAAAAGAACAAGAAGCCTTCGATAAAGACCAAGCTGAATTCGAGAAGAAACTTGATCAAGGTATGAAGATCAGGAAAGAGAGGGAGGAGGCAGAGAGAGAAGATGCGAAGAAGAAAAAGAAGCTTGAAATTCCAAAGCCTGGAAAGGATACTCCTAAGAAAGATAAGCCACGTTCAACAGTCTTCACCAAACACTACAAGACTGGTAAAACTCTTGGTGTAATGACCAGAGCTCAACGCCGTAAGTATGAGAAAGAAGCTGCTGGCAGGACTTTCGAAGGTGAAGTATCTAAGTATGAGAAAGAAAGTGGCCATGGTAAGAGGCATAAGCGTGAAACCCTTTATAAATCAGCTGCTAAAAGAGGAAAAACTTCTAAGAAACCTGCAACAACAGCTCAAACTAGAGCGGATACAGTTAACAAAAGAGATAAGCAGCTAGAGGAAGCTAAGAAGAACCAGAAGGAGCAGCAGAAGCAGCAGAAGCCTAAAACTAACGGAGAAGCTGGTAAGGTTATCAAAGAAAATGTAACAAACGGTAAGAAGAATCAGAAGAATCAGAAGAAAACGAACGGTAAGCAACTACCTAAACCTCAAGTAGTACCTCCTTCTACTCCAGAAGAAAAAGAAGCCGCTAAGAAGAAGAAGAAAAAGAAAATTAACAGGCAAACTGGTGAAGGTCTAACCCCAAGAACACCTCCTAAACTAGATAGAGGAACAGGTACTCCTCCTGAAAAATTTAAATCTACTACAAGGAAACGTGGTAATAGAAGGAGGAGATAAATGGCTAAGAAATTTGTCCCTAGTATAGGGATGTTATATAGTGCTATAACTGGAGGTGCAACTAAAGGAGTTGGTACACCTCCAGTCAACCCTAAAATATTTGCTGATTACGAATTTAGACGAAAACAAAACCCTACAGTACTTAGTACAGACTTTCAAAAAACTGCTCATAATGGTCAACTCTATGAGTTTACTGAAAGTTTTAGTGGAAAAGATAAGAGACTCTTTACGAATGAATGGAACAAAGGTAATTCAGACTATAATATCGATCTTCAAAATATGCTAGGTCGAGCTGCTGTAATTGATGCAAATGGAAAAGCTTTATATCCTGACGCTAGGCTTGCTGTAGCAGGTGAAGCTAGAAAATTAGGTATTGAAGATGCTCGAATTGCTAGAGAGACTTCATTACAAGGTCCAATGCAAAGAGCCTTACCAGAAGGTGAAACACCTAACTTTACAGTTTCTAGAGAGAATTTAGCACCAGATATAGAAGGAGCTAATCTAACGTCCGAAATTGCTGCAGCTACAGAGTTTCATAGAAAATTTCAAGCTATAGAAGGTAAACCAGGTGAAGGTGGTTTAAGTACTGGTAGTACTATTGGACAACTTGAAGGACAAGAGAAAGGTTTTAATTTATCTGCAGAAGAAAAAGCAAGACGTGTTCCTCGTCCAGTAGGTGGGACAAAGATTGAAAAGATAAAAGGTTCTAGCGGAAGAACTAGAACAGAAATAACTGCAGAAATAGAGAATATGCCTTATAAAGAATTGCATCATATATTTGGTAAGGCTATGGGAGAAAAGATTATATCTAATGTTTGGAGATTAATTGATGCAGGTCAAGCTACAGTAGAAGATCTTATTAATCTAAATCACTGGGCTAGATCCTATGGTACAGGTCTAGGAGATTTTGGTACTGAAGCCGTTGATCGTGTTGCACATTCTGGAACTCATACTCATGCCCGTAAATTTGGGATAGAAATGTCATCAACAGACATTAAGGCGATGCCAGAATTTGATAATATAGATGAATTAACTTCTTATTTTAGGGAACTTTTAGAAACTAGAGTTAAGCCTATGATGGGTGAATTAGATCTACAACAAGGTGCTTATGATATACTACCAGATCGACTGAGATTAGAGGTTGAACAAGTTAAGGTAGCTAAAGAAAAAGCTTCTAGAGATTTAACTCAGAGTTATAAAGATATATATAAGAAGACAATGCCCGATACTCCTCAAGAAGTAAAGGATGCATACCAAACTTATAGATGGATTCAAGAGGAATTAGGTGTTACTGTAGAAGAATTAATCGAAAAAGCTGAAAAATTAGATCAAGCTAGATTAGCTCAAGACCAAGTTGATAATCAAGTTCAAAAACTATTAGGAGAGGAAAGAAGTAGAGCTATACAAGCAGCTCAAAGTAAACAGATAGCAAGAGAAGAACAAAGTGAATATCTTCCAGGACCTACAACTAGAGCAGGTCAAAGTGAGCAATATGCTGCTAATAGGATAGATCCTAGAGAAGCAACTGAAAGACAAATGTTAGAAGCTGGAGCACCTACAAGTGAAGCTGAAAGATTAGCTAATATTGAACGGATTAAATCTGGTGAAAAGGCAACTGATATTTTATCTAAAGATGCAAAAGGTAAATATAGAAAAAGAAAAACACCAAAAAAACAATCTAGGAAATAACCATGGCAGCAGGAGGAAAAAGAAAAGGCAAGATGAAATCTTCGCCACCAGCTAAGACAATAGCTAATCTAAGAGAGATCTCACCTGGAGTCCTAGTTGGACCAAAGTATAAACCAGGTAAAGATCCAGCTCTAGATAAAGTTCTAGATACTCTTAAAAAAGACCCAACCAAACTTGATAGAAGTGGTATGGGTAAACACTATAAGATATGAATGACATCGTAACCGCCCTACAAGATGATTTTAAATTATTCCTACAGGCACTATGGGAACAGCTCGACTTACCTAGTCCAACTCGTGCCCAATATTCAATTGCTGACTACTTACAGAATGGTCCGAAACGTCTCCAGATCCAAGCCTTCCGTGGTGTTGGTAAATCTTGGATTACTGGAGCGTTTGTTCTTTGGACTCTATTTAAAGATCCTGAAAAGAAAATAATGATTATTTCTGCCTCTAAAGAGAGAGCAGACAACATGTCCATTTTCCTACAGAAACTTATTATTGAAACCCCATGGCTCAAACATCTCCGACCGAAATCAGACGACTCTCGTTGGAGTCGCATCAGCTTCGACGTTCTCTGTTCTCCTCACCAAGCCCCGTCCGTAAAGTCGGTGGGCATAACTGGTCAGCTAACAGGAAGTCGCGCAGATTTAATGATTTTGGACGACATAGAGGTGCCTGGAAACTCCATGACGGAGTTAATGCGTGAAAAA
>VTLG01014763.1_pt1 | contig 27509 bp, 29 predicted proteins | sample 4694571 | NCBI WGS metagenome assembly VTLG01 (sample SAMN12604809, study PRJNA352737) | marine metagenome | biome: ENVO:00000447; feature: ENVO:00000209|ENVO:00000569|ENVO:01000036; material: ENVO:00002151; isolation source: viral sequences binned using virsorter ...
CCACCATCAGGCTCAGTAAAAAATTCTAAAGCTGTACCATTAGTACCAACTTGATCTAATCTAATCAATGCTCTAGATGTATTATCATTAACTGTAAATTCAATTCCTGGATTATCTGTTCCTGCTGCACCTTGAAGACTTAATCTACCATCTAAACCTGCTCCTTTTACATTAAATGAACGTAAAAATGAAGCACCCCCAAAACTAGCAGATGATGCAAATATTTTTGAATTTAAACTTGCACTTATAGTACCTGATGCTGTTATGTTTGTTGCTTTTATTCTTCCTACAACTTCAAGTCCTGCAACATTTTCTGGGGAAGCTATATTAATTCCAACTTTAGCATTATTACCATCATTTCTTAATTTAAATTGACCATTATTAGTTCCATCAGCTACTTCAAAAAACGTACCATTAGCTGCTGTACCATTATCACCAAATTGATATGTTAAATTTCCACCAGCTGCAGAACCAACACCTTTCATTACTTCTTCACCATCTTCATCAAAAATTAAGAAAAAGTTTGTATCTCCTGATATTCCTTGAAATTGATGGGAAGCTTGAAAAGCGTTACCAACACCCATCCCAAATTTACTTCTTTTTACAACAGCAATTCCACCTGAGGCTGATATATCATTATTAAATGTAGCATTACCAGCTTCAGACATATCAAGTGTTAGGGCAGTTATAGTAGCACTATTATCAATTCCTTTAAATATTAAATCCTCATTATTAGTAGATGCTTTAATTACAAAATCAGAAGAATCTCTTTTAAATCTACCAAACTCAGTTGTAGCATCTTTTAAAATTATATCTGCTCCATCTGCATTTAATTCTATATCTCCAGCAGAATCCAATACTATAGAATTTCCTTCTATTTCTTCTGTTATAATTTTTCCACTTGCACTTATATTATTTGGTACAATAACTTCATTTGGATTAATTGTTAAATAAGGAGTATTAATATCATTACCCTGTGCTATAGTAAGTTGAGTTTGGGTGTCATTTTTAAGAAATATACCAGTACTATCTAAAGGACCTAAATTAATACCACCTCCTACGGTAGTTCTTATTCCATTTGCAATTACAGCTTTGCTTGAACTTATATTACCTGAGGCTGTCACATGTCCTAGATCGTTAAATGTACCTGTATTTCCTATTATTGTTCCACTTGCACTTATATTACCTGAGGCTGTTATATGGCCACTATCTGCATTTATTCTAACTTTAGTTGATATAGCAACGTGTGGGTTAGCACTACGAATTTCTAATATGTCAGTATCATCATACCCTAATATCATCTTATTTTCATCATCATATATAACTCCATTATTACCAGATGGAGAAGAGCCAAAATATAAACTTGCAAAAAATGAATTACCACTTGTTTGTGGTATTCTTATTGTATTACCTGATATAGTTGAGCCTGTTATATTACCTGATGCTGTTATATGTGAATCTGTTTTTATAAAACCACTTGCACTTATAGCATGTGAGGCTGTTATTGGAGCTGTTACTTCGAGACCTTTTTGTGTTCTTAGTTTTGTAAAACTAGTATTTGAACCAAATAAGTGAGTAGTTGATGCATAATCTATTGCATTTACACCTTCTATCTGATAGATACCAGGGTCTTCTACGTTTATATTACCTGAGGTTGTTATGTGACCTGTAAATGTATGTTGATCTCCTGTTGCATTACCTAATGTTGTATTACCAGTTGCTGTTAAATTAGCAAATTGTACATTATCTGTTGTTTCCAAACCTAAGTCAACAGTTGAACCTGCTACACCATTTACTGTTAAAAGTGCTGTACCTTGAGTTGCAGAACTTAAAACTGAAGATGAAATAACTCCTGAACTATCTAACGATGATGTAGTTGCTTCTATTGTAATTGATCCATCTCCATTTGTAATAGAAATATTATGACCTTCTGTTATTGTTGCAACTGCAGGACCACTAGTACCACCAATTAATAATTGACCATTAGATGACATTGCTACTGCAGCTAATGTATCTGTACCTGTATCTTGGGTTATAATAACTGATTTATCTGCAAATGATGTAGCATTTGTTCCTCCATTTGCTACTGGTAAAGTACCTGTAACTTCATCTGTTAAATCAACACCTCCACTTTTAATTGTAACATCACCTGAGTTTACACTAAAGTTAGCTGTGTTAAATTTAGCTATACCTTTATTAGATGTTGTAGCATCTTCACCTGAAACTTCTACAGCTCCTGTACTTTGATCAACATCAATACCTTCTCCGGCTGTTATTGATGTTACTCCCGCAGTAGATGTTGCTGATGCTAAAGAAGCTGATACACTTGGGAATCCATTAATTGCAATATCACCGCTTCCTGTTATATTTTTTATTTGTAAAACCCCACTTGCACTTATATTACCTGAAGAGGTAATATTTGATCCATTTACAATAAGACCATAATTACCAAATGTTCCTGCTTCAACTATACCTGAAGATGAGACATTTAAAATAGGAATACCAGAAATATCTGATACTGTAAATATATCACCTATTAAAGAATCTGTTACTGAAAATAATTGCCCTTGATTACCCTGGACATCTAATATTGTTTCGTCGCCTGTTGATCCTGATCCTTGTACTATCAGGCCTTTGCGAACTTTAAATTCGTTTGCCATAATTTATTTTTCTTTTTTCATTTTCCAAAAGAATGTCAATTATAAATATATAGTAATTTATTCTGTTATAGGAATATATAAAACAGGACATGGGGGATTTGAACACATTATTCCTGAAACTAATGATCCTGAGACTTGAAATGAACCACTAATCATAGATGGAAATCCGCATGTAGTACAAACTAAATTATAATTCATTAAATTTTGTTTTAAGTGCGTTATGTAATTGTTGAAAATCAGTTGCATCTAATTCAGTATTAAAATACATCCAATTATTATATTTACCAGTAAATTCACCATAACTATTACTCCAACCACCTAATGTACTTGTATAACTACTATAAGGTAATCTATTATCATCAGTATCTGATATTGATCTTGTATCTGATTTTGTTAAAATCCCATCAACATAAGTTTTTGTAGTTAAAGTATCTCCACCACTTGCTGTTGATGACCAACCTAATGAATGCCAATTTCCATCAAGTAAATTAGCAGAAGAATTAAAAGTATGTTCTAAATTATTATTATCCTGTCCATATATTAAAACTCCACCCCATTGAGAAGTACCACTACCTGCTAAAGCAAATGATATTCTAGATTGAGCCCCACCTAAATATATATTTTGAGCTCCTTGATTAGTTGCAGTTCCAAGAGCACCATTTAAAAATACAAAAGCAGATATAGCTCCTGTAGTTGCTGATGTAAAATATTGTTTAGTTACATTAGATTTAAAATTAGTATTAGTAGTACCATTAGTTCCATATTTTCTTTGGATATAACTTCTACTTAATTCATAATTAGTAGACGTAGCATTACCTGTAGTATAGGGTAAAAAATGTTCTGATCCATCTACTTGAGCTAAGTTATAAAACTTTGTATTGGAAGAAATAGATGATCCATCCCAACAATCAAGATTTGAAGTATCAATATACCAAAGCATATTTGATAAATCATAATCATTAAATATTCTGGGTCCTGTAAACATTTATTTTTATTCTATTATTCCTGTCATATTTAAAGTACTAATAAACTCTAATGCTTCTTCTTCAGTATCATAAGTATTTGTATAATATATTAAGTTTTTATCATAAAATACTACCTCAAAACCCACATCTAATTCATTCATTTCTTTTAAATAATTCATAAGCCAAATCTAGTTTTTGTTGCATTAAAATTTTCTTCAATCTCATCAGCAGATAATACTTTATTATATACTCGTATTAAAGAAATTCTACCTACACATGACCAACTTGTATCCCAATTTCCAACATAAAATCTTCTTATATTACCACTTGAAAGTGTAGGATTTGATTGTGTTGAAGATTGTTGTAAATCACCATCAATATATACCTTATGAGCACCATCTGAATTATCATGTGTCATAGATACATTATAATATCTATCCATTTCTATATCATAATCACTTAATCCTGTACCGTATATTTTATTTCCAGTATAATTTTGTCCTCTAAATGCTAAATAATGATTCCAATAATAATTCCAAATACCATCATAATATGTTCCACCCCCAGTAGCCCATGTTCCAAATCCTGTTCTCATAAATATAGCTTCAATAGTATATCCATCAAAATTAGGTAAATCAAAAGGTCCTGTTGTACTTGCGAAGTCTCCGTTTGTACCACTTATTTGTATTCTTGTATTTCTATCTGCTCCAAATTGAAAGTATAAAGAAGATGTTACTACATCTGTTTCTACACTAAATTCTCTACCTTCATGATCAGGTGATAAAAATCCTTCATTTGAAGAGGGTATACCAAACTGATAATTTGCTATATTACTAGCATCAATTTGTCCTACTAATCCATTTGTTATTATATTTACTCCTCCTTTTGTTGCCATTATAAGTTAAACCTTGCTTTTAAAGTATTATAATTTTGAGTTATTTCTTCAGACGATAATTCTTTATTATAAACTAATATATTTCCGATAGTAGCACCAAAATAAGAAGTACCACTTCTAAAAAAATTTCCTCCTTTAAAGTTGATATTATCTCCTCCAGTCCACCCACCAGTTCCTGAAGATAGGGTTTTTGGTTCACCATTTTTACTATAAAAACTTTTAGAGGAAGATGTACTACCAAAATGAAAAATTGTAAACCCAGAATCATCTAAATCTGCTGTTATACCTGAATCTGTTTGATTAAAATTATCTTTAAAATGAAATCTATTACCAGCAGTTCCATAATTACCAAATTCATATTTATGGCCACTATTTGCATTTTGTAAAAACCAATAATTCCAACCACTAGATGATTGTGAATCATTAATATTAATACACATTAATACTGTAAAACCTACGGCTGGAACTGATACGCTTGTACCCAGAAGTATAGATTGACTAGTACCATTAAAACTTAAGGTTCCAGAATGTTCAGTAGAAAATGTTGGGGAACCATTTAAAGTTCCATTTGATTTATTTATTATATCTGTAAAAGAGGTTCCAGATCCAGGATATGATCTTTTACTAGCAGCATCCATTGCTAATACTAACCCATCTGTTACTATTCTAGGTCCTCTACTAAATGCCATATTAAATTGCTCTTACTATAGTTCTTACATCCCAATCATTTGTACTACATGCTGCTATTAAAGATATAGTACTATTTGCATATGATGAAGAAAATTTAATAGTTGAAGTATTACCTATATCTTGAGTTGAATATTCTGCTAGTTGGGTTATACTTCCATCTGTAACTATAGTAATTTGTCCTGCTCTATAATTACTTCCACTTTGAGCTACATAATCAAAAAATCCAGCTTTACGTGCACCTGGTATTTGAGCAATTACTTCAGTACCAGTATCTACATCTATGTTTGATTGAAAATTAAGTGTACTATTTATTGACCCACTTGATAGGGAAAATGCAGCAGATGAGCTGACTTGATTGAAACTAACATTTGAACCACTTAGGGCTACTTTTTTCCAATTAGGCATATCTTTTTTTATTACGGTTGGCTACTCAAAATGAGTCCACTTCCCTTACGGGCCAATAATCTTATTATAAATATAGTAAAATTGTAAAATATTTACTATTTTGCTACAGTTTTTGCTAGTTCTCTTTCTTTTTTAGTAATTGCTTTTTGAAGTTCTTTTTCTATTTTTACTTGTAAAGCAGCTACTCCTTTAGCATCTTTTCCTTTAATTGTAATTTCATCTAGGGATTGACGTATGAACGTCCATTCTTCAGGTATAAAACTCATAATTATTTATTTAGTTTATTATGTAATACTTGTAATTTATATATTACGTTATAAACTTTTTCTATCATCTCCCCGCTAAAATTAGAAACTTTTATTAATTGTAAAAGCATTTCTATTTCTTCTTGATCTAATTCTAAAGTATTTTCAATCCTTTTAGGGGTTTTTAATGTTTCATCTAAATTACTTTTTCCTTTAAATGCCATAACTTTTTTTATTAAATTTAACAACTTTTTTTATTTAAATTAATTTTTATTAAACATAAATATAGATATCACTATTATTAGTATCTATGTACATATTACCATAACCAGCTGTTGTTCCACCATATGTTGGAGCTGCTGATGGAGTTGCTGTTGATGCTGTAACACTTACTAAGAAATCTCTAGGAGTTAAAGCACCTGAATTATTACTAAAACTAGCTGATATACCCCATCTACCTAAACCTGCTACACCTGTATCAAATCCAAATGCAAATCCTTTCTGAGTTGCACCAGAAGCTTCTTGAGCTACAACAATACCACCATCTGTTGCTGATGTTGAACCTGAAGCTAATGTAATAAATTTATCAGCAATATCTAAGTTTGTAGAATGAACAAATGAAGCAGTTCCTGATACTTCTAAATCACCACTAACAGTTAAATTATTTGAAATTGTTACATCATTTGGTAAACCGTATGTAACAGTTCCACCATCACCAACTTTAGTAAAGGTAGTTGATACTTCAATTTCATTTGAAGTACCTTGAAATGTAACACCTGTATTACCTTGAGCAGCTGTTCCAGCTGAATTTCCATAATCTACTGCTAATACACCTGAAGTTGCTGTTAAACCAGTACCATCAATAGCTGCAATAAGATCTGCAATTGACTCTTTTTTAGTTAAATTATCATCAGCATCTAAAATGGCAAATGAATCATTTGCTACATTAACTGATCCAGCAGCAAGTGCATTTATTGAAGCAGATATTTGTGGAATAGGACCTGTTAAACTAGTTCCAGCTAAACCACTATTAGTAGCTAATTCTATTGCTGTTATATCACCATTATTGGTAGCAGCAATTGTAATTGCACCATCACCATTAGTAATTGAAATACCTGTACCTTCAGTTAAAGTAGCAACTGCAGGACCTGAAGTACCACCAATTAATAATTCACCATCAGCATCCATTGCTGTTGCTGTAAAAGCATCAGTTCCAGAATCTTGAGTTATTAAAACAGCTTTATCAGTTAAAGTAGCTAAACCAGTACCACCATTAGCAACTGGTAAAGTACCTGTTACACCTGTTGATAAAGGTAAACCTGTTGCATCTGCTAAATTAAAAGCTGGAGTTGCATCTGTTCCACCTAAATTTACTGAAACACCACCAAATGAAACTGAAGAATTTGCTAATGAAGAATTTGGAACATTAGATAATCCTAATTCAATAGTACCATTTGTAGTAATTGGTGAACCTGAGTCAACATCAATACCATCATTTCCTCCAATAGCAACAGAAGTAACTGTACCACCACCTGTTGCCGTTTGAAGAGCAGCAACTGTAACATGTTTTACATCATTAGAACTATCACTAATTAATATTAAATCTCCTGAGGCAACTGAAGAGGAAGCTGCTTGTGCTATAACATTATTTGAACCAGTGTAATCTACGTCAATTGTAATAGATCCAGCACCATTAGTAACATCAACACCCTTACCACCAGTTAAAGTACCTACTGTAGGATCTCCTGAGTTATCACCTATAAGTAATTCACCATTTCCTAATACTGCAGTTGCTGTTATGGCACCTGTTCCACTACCTAATAATATACCACCATCTGTAAAAGTTGAAGCTCCTGTACCACCATTTTCTACAGTTAGTGCTGTGTCTAAACTTATTGAACTAAATTCAGCAGCAGAGCCACTAACTATTACTTTTTTCCAAGTTGCCATTTATATTTTTATTTTAATTTATATTCTTTTGTCTAATTATAAATATGTAATCCTAAAGTAGAATTAATATTTTTTGCGTTTTTTTCAATTTTTATTTTAAATCCCAAAGTAAAAATTACTTGCTGAGTATACTATTCCTCCTGTTATGGGTGTAGGTAGTGTATCTAATGATCCAAATCTTACTACCCCACTACTACTTACACTAAATTTTTCTGGTTGTCCATTTGAGTTATTAAACCTTACTAAAAATGCATTTTTTGATCCTAAGTTTGTTAAACTAGATGTTATTAATATGCCCTTAGAAGAAGTAAATTCACCTCCTATTATAATACCACTTGCACTTATATTACCCGAAGCTGTTACGTGTTGAGTTGCATCATCTCCTAATAATATTTTTACTCCTCGAGCTTTAAAATTTTGATTATTTTGACCATATATAATATTATCATTACCACTGTTATAAGTGATAGCTGATTTTCCTTGAATTTGATAACTATTACCTTCAAAATTACCACTTGCACTTATATTACCTGAGGCTGTTATATGACCTGATCCACTTAGTAAAAGTGAACCAGTTATTATTGCTTGGGGTGGTGTCCCAAATTGAGCATCAGAACCTGAGTAAGGAAAACCAACTCCTCCACCTCCACCTCCATAACTGCCAGTATGAAATACTTTTCCTGTAGATGTATCATATACTAAGGTTTTAAAATTAGTATCATCATTTAATGATGAACTAAAGAAAAATGCTCCACTTGCACTTATACTGGATTTGAAATCAGCTTTTTTATAAAAAATTATTTTATCATTTTCTTGAGATGATTCTATGTCTATACCGTCCTCATCATTAACCGTGATCATAATTTTATCACTTCCCTCAAATGTAATTTTTGTAGTATCATCATCAGTATTACTGATAATATTACTACTTAAGAAAAACTTTCCTAAAGTTGCACTAGGTCCTATAATTTGTTGGCTTGCACTTATTTTACCTGAGGCTGTTATATTATAACCTTTAAGAAATCCACTAGAAGATATATTTGATGAGAAAAGAATTTCTTCACTAGGATTAAACGATAAAGCCTGTAAGTTAGAATCTGTACCTAAACTTCCTGTTGTTCCACTTCCCCCAGGTTGTTCAATAACAAATAATACTTTCTTTTTTTCATTATCATTATTATCTGTAATTAAAATACCATCTACTGATCCTGAAGGTCCTACATCTCCTTTAGGTCCTCTAGGTCCTGGAGTATTTACTTGTACTATTTTAGTATTTTTTGACTCAACATTTACAATAGTATTTTTATTGTCATCCCTAACAACAATTTTAGGATTAACATCCTCTAAATTAACCTTATTAGAGTTATCATTAATGTTTATCTGTTTAGCCATATGTTAAAATGAACCTATTGTTATTTCATTTGATAATTTAACTTGTCCCATAAGCAATCTTGTTACTGTTGTACAATCACCACTTCCAGACATTAATTCTAAATCATAAAATCCTTCATTAAAGCTTAATTGGGAAGAAGAAGCTGCGGAAATATAAATTCCTATTGATCCTGATGATAAAGGTTTTGAGGCATTTATTCCTCCTGAGCCACTTAAATTTAATCCAGTACCACAAGGACCTAAACTACTGCTTAAAGTTATAAATAATTGACTAGTTGAAATTTGTGATTGCCTAATAGACATTCTAGCAGTATATCCCTCTAAATCAATAGGATTACCACTACTGTCATTATAAACTACTTCAAAATCTGTAGTTGCACCTTGTTCTATAACAAAAGAATATCGACCTGCTGCCATAATTTTTGTTATAAATATAATAAAATAGAATTAAATTAATGGTATCCGTTTAATAATTCTAATAATTCGTCAATTGAGTCATGTCTATGAGAATCTTCTAATACACATTTAAAAACATATTGAGAATTTATTAATTTTGCCATGTCATGATAGGCAGAATAATTTTTATCTTTTAAATCTATTTGATATGAGTCCCCACAAAATATCATTTTAGAATCTTTACCTAATCTTCCTATAGCCATTGCTAACTGAGATCTTGTTAAATTTTGAAATTCATCTACAATTACAACAGCATTATCAAATGTTCTACCCCTAAAATGTGCTAATGAAACTAATTCTATTTGTTCTTCTTTTTCCATTTTTTCTAATATAGGAGGTTTATTATAAATTTTTCTCATATTAGATCTAATAGGTACTAACCAAGGTTCCATTTTTTCTCTTTCTGATCCTGGTAGAAATCCATTATCTTCAGTTGATATTGTTGGTCTAGTAATAATAATTTTATTACATTGTCTTTTAAAGAATTGATCTAATGCAACTTGTACTGCTAATAAAGTTTTACCTGAACCAGCTTTTCCAACTATAAAATTATAAGGGTGTTTTAAAATTTCAGTTTTTGCTCTTTTTTGTTCTCCTGATAAACTCAGTGAGAATCTTACTGCTCCTTTAGGAGGTGTTTTTGTAATATTAGGTTTTGGCATAATTTATTTTAATTAATTTATCTATTCCTGCATTTATATGCATTGTTTCTTTTAATAATAACTCAAATGTAAATCTTTTATCTAAAGGTAAAACTAAATCTACTTGTGATCCCCATCTTATTAAACTAAATCTTTCATTTTGTATACATAAATCATTTTGTTGTTTAAAAGGTGCTATAACATTTATATCTTCATCTGCAATTTGTACTATATGGTATGTGTAATTTAAAGATGAATTATAAATTGTATTAAGTACCCTTTCATTATATTTTAAGTAATCCATATTATTAGGATTAATTACTTTATTTAAAATGTCTTTTTCAACTGCTAACATAGGTTTATTAGTTGACTCTATAGGTTCTAAACGATTATATTTTATCACACCACTGTAAGGGATTCTATTTATGTGTACATCATAAAATGACATAAAAATTCCTATAACTAAAGATGGTTTATTATAATCTTTATCACCCATTACATCTTGAAGAGTATAATCAATACCTTTTATTTCAAGTACTTGTTCACTAGGTAAAACCATTTTTTGATATAAAATAGTTCCATCAGCAGGGCTATAAAAGTGTTCATTATCTATATAAGTTGGTCTTAATGGATCTCTAAAGAAAAATGTATTACTTAATTCACCAACAGGAAATTTAGATAACTCAGCAACTTCACCTTTTAACCAATCTTCTAATGTTTCAGCCATTAAATAAGTGTTTTAAAATGATCTACTCTATTTAAATTCATTACCATACAAGATAACATAGCTCCTGATTTCATATATTCTGATAAATTAAATATTACAGGTTCCATTCCTTCATCGGAACATATTTTTTCTAATGAAGAGATTTTATGTTTTTCACCTTCATAAAATTCATCTGTTCTTTTTAATTCTGAAATATTAGACGCACATAAAATCATGTTTCCTAATCTGACTGAATTTGCTATTCCATAAGTTGAATCATTAATATTTATATCAACTATATCAGTATAGCGTGATATATCAGCTAACTCTTTTTTATCATATAGTTTAGTACAAACCATAGATTTATTATTATTCAACGGAAATATACTGCAATCTAAATGGTACATATATTCATCTATCATTTTAACTTTAATGATTTTCATATCAAAATTTTCTTCCATCCATTCATAAGTTTTGATGTCAGATCTAATACCATATCCACCAATATAAACATTATCTTTTAAATATTTTATATCAGCTTCACCTTCCCATTTATAGGGTGATATGTGGGTTTCATAACCCATTTGATTAAAGAATTTTTCTCCAACATACTCTTCACCCTTTCTAGGAGGTGATGTATAATTAGATAGTAGTATATGATTTTCTTTACATATATGAGGTAAATGTAGTCCTAAATTTGCAACATAAACTAAATCTTGAAAATTACCTTCTGATGGTAGTAAATAAACTAATGATTGACCTGCTATAAAATTATAAAGATCTATAAATTGCTTATATGCTTTAGGACGATTTATAGATAATTCTTCTTTAGACATTTCTTTCATCCAAATATTATTAGGATTATTTGTAGAAAAAGTAAAAGGAAAATTCATTAAATAACTCTGAATTGGTAACTGTGATGGAGTTTCTTTCATATTAAAACTTATTATTTTTATTTTATTATAAATATATAATTTATTTACTAATTAAACAAATAATTACAAAAAAAAAGCCCCGCTAATGCGGGGCTTCTTTAAATATATGCTAAACTACTATTAAATAGTGGTTAGTCCTGAACACTTAATGATACCATAGTATTCTGGTCTTAACATTTTCTTAGCGTAACGAGTCAATAGACCTTTACGTGGTGTGAAAGTGTTAGGATCATATACTAAAGGAGTCATAATTAATGGGATGTATGGAGCAAATACTGCACCAGCTTCCAAGAATTGAGTTCCTCTGTAACCAAGTAAAATTTGGTTTTCAGTCATATAAGGATTCTTATATACTTGATATCTACCATTTAGCTGACCAACTTTCTGTACACCAAATGCATAAGAAGCTTTAGCAGCATCACCATCAGAAGTAGAAGCAAATCCTGGGATTGATTCTAATACTGTTCCTATAGTTGGAGAACAAACTAAGAAGCTAGCTCCACCTCTAAGAGTTTTCTGGTGAATAATGTTAGATAATTTTTGGATTTTAGTTCCTAATGTTTGGAACCACTGTCCTTGTGAATTGTAGAAACCTAAATCAGTTGCAGTTCCGTTAGTATCTTGAGCAATAGCTTGATTATTAACTGCTGACCATACTTCAGTTCCTGCATTAGCATTTTCAATTAACATATCAAGAATTTCTAAGTCAATTTCTAATGAAATGTACTCACTCATGATTGAAGTTAATTCAGCTTCAGCATCTAAAGAATGATAAGCATTTAAATCTTGAGCAAACTCAGGAGTCCAAACTGCTTTCAATTTTTTAGTTTTAGCTACAATAGCTTCACTTGACATTTGAACATTAACTTGAGGAATATTAATTGGGTTATTATTATTATTCAAGTTAGTATTACCATCTTCAAAATCACCTCTTTCAGCGTCAGTTGGTGCTAAAGAGTATGAAATTTGACAATTTGCAATGGATCCATTTAATGATACAGTATCATCTTCTATAAAGAACTGAATAGACTCTCCACCAGCTGATTGTGAAATCCTAGTAAACTGAGGATGTGGAGTAACATTAACAGAAGCTGAGAATAGAGTAAATGATCTTACAGCATTTTTATCAAAATTAGCATCTAATGATGAAGTAGGGAATTGTAAAATTCTAAAATCAGGAGTTCCTGTTACACCTGCTGTTGTATAAGAACCTGAAAAGGCACTATTATAATTAGCATCAGACCAAGAAGCGGAAGCTTGCGTAGCTGTTGCTATAGCACCTGTTAACTGAGTAGAATATGCATATCTACCAGCACCATAAAGACCACCTGTATTTGTGTTACCAAACCCAGAAGAGTTAGTAGCAGGATTATCAGGTGATGGAGTACCATACATAGATTCTCCAGCTGTAAATTTACCTTTCGTAGTACCATACTGGAAGTCTAAGTAAAATACTAGACCTGAAGGAAGGTTCATTGGTTGAACCGAAACAAATTCTTTTGCTGCGATTTGACCAAACACCTTTCTTACTAATGGAAGAGCAACGCCCGCCCACTGTGCTCCTGTACCAGGAGTAAATGTACCAGCACCTGTACCTCCACCAGTAGTAGAAGTTTCAGTTACTAGTTGTTTAGCTTGGTTTTCAAGTAACAATGACATATTGTTGCTATCAACCTCACTTAAACCTTCAAGTAGGCCTGTTTTAGACCACTTGGAAGCTAATCTTGCTGCATCACTTTGTAGTGACTTATAAGGATTAGCGCTTTCTAATAAAGTGTTTAATTGTGACATTTTTTTAAATTTTAAATATCGTTAATAATTCAATTTCGTTTCTTAAATAATACCTGCAAGTTTCTTAAATCTATCTACCATTTGATTAGATTCAACAATAGGTTTAGCTTCAACTTTCTTTGGACCTTTGCCTATTGCTTTAGAAGCCATTCCTATACTTTCATTAACTACTTTTTTAGCTTTTTTATCAGCTAATCCATCTTTTAATGTTTCGTATATTAATTTTGCTTCTTTTACTGTTTCAGCTTTGTCAAAAGAAGTTAAAACTTTAACTTTATTGTTTTCACTTAAGTTTTTAGCTTTAAAAATCTTATTAGTATATAATAATTTTGCATTAAGCACATTAATTTCATTTAACTCATTTTTTAAAGCTTTAACAGTAGCATATGCTTCTTTTAATTCTTTTTCTTTTTCTTCGAGTTTAATATCATCAATAGCTTTTTTAGCATCTGCCTTAGCGTCTTTGATACCATCTTTGTATCCTTCTTCTTCAGCATCCGTTCTTTTGTCTTCATCAATAGTGACGTCTACGTCATCATCAACTTCAACTTCATCCTCCATTTCAAATTCATCACCTGCTTCTAATTCTCCAGCAGCGACCATATCTGAAATTACGTCTTCAATGAATTTTTTAAGATCATCATCTGTCATGTCTTCAAGATCAATTTCTTCATCATCCATGTCTTCTTTTTCGTCTTTCATACCATCAAGGAAACCTTCCTCTTCAGCATCCGTACGTTCGTCTTCTTCAAGTTTGATGTCTTTAATCTTTTTTTCCATGTCATCTTTTGCATCTTCCATACCATCCTTATAGCCTTCTTCTTCAGCTTTAGTTCTGGCATCTTCTTCCAATTCATTTTTTAATTCAGCTAAAACTTCATCTAGATCAGAATCATCCTCCTTAATTTTACGCATTTTTTCAGTTTCAGTCTCAGCCTTATTATCAGACCTACGATCATCACCTTCGCGTTTTTCTTTTGCAGTCATGTATTCTTTTCTTTCTTCCATTTTATCAGAATCTTTTGCTTCTTCCATTTTATCAGAATCTTTCTCTTCTCTCATGTTGTCCATGTCCTTCATTTCGTCCATGTCCTTTTTCATTTCCTCGTCCATATCTTTCTTCATCTCTTCATCCATGTCCTTTTTCATTTCTTCGTCCATGTCTTTTTTCATTTCTTCTCTCATACGGTCGTCTTCTTCTCTCATATTATCTCTGTCCATTTCTTCCAATTTGGCAGCGAGCATAGTTTTGAGATGAGGAGTGAATGATTCTTCTAAAGCAGCTTTAGCATTTGCAATAGCAGTTTCTTTAACAGCTTTTGCATCGGCGATAGCCTCTTTTAAAAATTCTCTGTTCATTTTTCCTAAAATTTGTTTGGGAAGTACGTTTATTTAGAAACGTAATAGTAATTAATACGAGTTTTAATGCTATATAGGTTGTTGCGATAGCATATTTACGATTATACGTATATTAGGATTCCTAAAAATTACCAGATTGGACAATTTCCTTTAGAACAAAGTATTTCTGTAATAATAGAATTTACTTTTTTATACGTATTTATTGTATCTACATTAAGTCCTTCTTTAACTAAATGCATAAATGATCCTGGGTTAGATGGTGTTGAAACAAAATCCCAACATAATAATTGAAAATCATCTTGTACTTCTTGTACCTCACCCATTGGCTTAAGTGAACCCATTCCACGAGAGGAAACACCTACAGTAATACCACTTTCAATAAGTGCTTTTAAAATATTTCCTGATGGTGTAGGTAAAATTTCGATTTTACCCATTATATTATCCCCATCCCAATTATAATCAATAATATTATGAGATACATTTTTTAAATTAACTACTGAATCTTCAGGATGGTCTAATTCTCCAACTGCTCTATTTTGGTCAATTAATTCCTTATATTTTTCCATTTCTCTTTGCCATAATTCTCTAGAATAATAGCGTCCATTACCGTTTTTAACTTCACAGGTTGCTAATATACCTTCAACTATTGGATTACCTCTTTTAGATTTTAAACCTTCAGTAAATGAAAGTTGATGAGGTTTAAATAAGGCAGTTTCAATTAATACCTGTTTCATAACTTAGTCGTTTAGTAAATCGTTAAATGAAATTTTAGATTCTTTAACTTCTACAAACTTATCGTTTGCTTCTTTTTTAGTTTCATCACCATATCCACTTTCAACATATTTACCTTTTATTTCTGTGGGTTTAAGACCTGGTGTGTCTTTTTTATAACCAATTCCTTCTTGACCAAATGCAGCATTTTCAACATAATATAAAGGATTAGCAGCTAAATTTTTAGCAACAGTTTTTCTAGCTTTATCTAAGTATTCACCCATATTTTCACTAGTAAGTAATTCAGCTACTTTAGACATTTCAAAATTAATACCTAATTTAAATTCTTCACCATTAAGATTATTTATATTTTTATCATCCTCATAATTATATTGGTTTTTATTTAAATCTTCTTCAGATATGATATTCATATTTTCATCAAAAATACTAAACCAGTCTGGTTTTTTGCCTAAATTACTAGCAACTCCACCTAACATATGTTCTTTAATAACTGAACGTTGTTTTAATATAGTAGTAGCTTGATCATAAGTTAGAACATTGCTAATTAAGTTTGGATAACGTAATTTAGCTTCTTTAAGAAATACATCTTTATGTCCTTTACCTTCTTTAATTAGATTATATTGTTCTTGTAATGTTTTCATTATTTTCCTTTTAGTAATTTTTCTATATCAGTTAGATAATCCATAACTAAATCAGTAGGTTTAACTACTTTAAATGAATCAGGGTTATCTTTATAATATTTTATCGTTTCATTTTTAGCATTAGATATCATGGTATAAATATTGTTTAATTTTTCTTCAACACCATCAAATGCCTCTATTCTTTTTAATTGGAAGTTTTTTTTTGAATCATCTTCAAATAATTGCTTCACTATTATACCTGATCCTTTAATTTTTTTAGGAACTAATTTATATTTAAAATTTTTAACATAATAATTATCTTTAACTCCATCAGGACCTGCTTTAGGGCCTGGACCTAAATCAGCACCTACTCCTTCTTTAACTTCCATTACTGCCCGTGGTTTAATAAATATAGTTACTCCACCACCCATATTAGGTTTGGCAATATATCCTGCTTTTTCAGCTCCCCTAATTATAGTTTCTTTTTCACGATCATTCATTGGACCTGATAAAACATATTGACCTTTTATAGGACCACCTATGTATTTATATGGACGACCACCAATAACTTTATTTAATGGGTGGGCTTCATTTACTGTTTTATACCCCATTTTTTTATAAGCTTCATCATCTGCTTTTTGTCCTTTTTTTCTAAAAGCATAAGGTGTAGCATATTGTGCTCCAGTTCCAGGTGTAAATGAACCAGCACCTGGTCCTCCTCCTGTTGTAGATATTTCACTAGTCATTTCAGCACCATCTAAATAATTAAAAGCACTTTGTAAATAATCATGAGCTTTAGTTATTTTAGCTTGCCACCAACTTGGAAAATCTACTTCACGACCAGTATCATATTTATTTACTTTTTTATAAAGCATAACAGCCATTTTAGCTGCTCTAGCTAAATCACTTTTTAGCATTTTAGGTTCATTATCTTGATGTCCTACATCAAAATCTTCATCTAATCTTCCTGTAATCCTTTCATACTCAGATGGGTATTCTTTTCTAATATGTGTGCGAATTTTATTTCTTAAATTTCTAGCATCATCACTTATTTCTCTAAATTTAGGATCATTTTTAGCTTTTCTTGATACTTCTTTAGTAACATCAAATAAGTCACTTATGGAGTCAAATAATTTAGTTAAATTAGGTAAATAATCTATAGCCCAAGTAACTCCTCCTGTTTCTTTATCTATACCAGTAACAGTATATTTAACACCCTTACTAATCGCGGTATCACCTACTTTAAATTTTTTTCCTGGTTCTACATCAGGAACTTCATTAATTTTATATTTGTACTGGCTCATGTGTTGATTTTAATTCTTCTAAAAGACTACAATATTGTAATAAATCAACTAAATTTTCGTTGTTGATTCTTTTATTTTTACCTATTTCAACAATAAACTTATTTACCTCTATTAATTTAATCTTAGTAGCTTTATCTTTTACAGATTTAATTTCTTTAGATAAATTTTCTTTAATTTCCTGAATTTTAGAATTATAAAATTCTTTTAATTTACTAGTACTATCAATATGTTCTATAAACTCTCTTAATATTAATTTTTGAGCATCTGATAAATGAGAATATTTATCATTAAATTTTTCTAATATTACTCTATATGTAAGAAGTCTTACATCTTTATCTTCAGATTTAAATTCTTCTAATAATGTATTTTTAACATTATTTTTATTAATTTCTTTTGATGTTAAATGTTCTAGTAATACTAATTTATTATCAACAATTTGATTAGGATTAGTAATTTCTTGTGTATTATATACTTCAAATAATGTATATAAAGCAGCTAAAGATTTATAATTAGAAATATTAGTCTTAAATAAATCTTCTACATTATAATGTTCTCTTAATTCTTTTACAAGATTATATTTTTCTCGTTTAAGAGATTTTCTATTAAGTTTTTTAGATGATTCTAAAATAGTAGTTAATATAGCATTAGCTTTATTTTCTGTTAAGTTTTTAGACTTAAATAAAGTTTCATATAATTTATACTCTTTTCCTAATTCTGTATTTACAAAATATTTTTTTAAAATATTTACAGATGGAGACTCATTTCCCGCTAATGTATCTGCTGTTATTTTTCTTACTAATAATTCAAATAGGATACCGGTATTTTTAAATTTTGAATGTTTTATATACATCAATACTTATTTTATTATAAATACGTTAAGATTTCTTATTATTACCATTAATTACGTTTCCTTTATGTTTTTTATCAATTTTTTCTTCGGAAAGTAATATATTTTTATTAATTGGAATATCTTTTAACATATTTTCATATTTAGATAATATTTTATTTGATTCTAATTCAGATAGTGGTGATGAGGTATCATTATAATCTTTTTTCATACCTTTTCTCCCTAATCTATCTTTACCAAAATTTCCTTCTTGTTTATCTCTATTAGTAGGATTTTCAACTGGTCTTCCTAATGGTTCTTTATCAGTTGTACCTTCATCATATCCTTTAGGTAAGTTAGCAGGATCAGAATACATTCTACCTTTACCATATAAAGCAGCTAAATCATGAGGTGTACCATATGATTTACCTGATGCTAAAGGATCATTTCCTTCAGCTTCAATTTGTGATAATCTAAAGGCACGCTTAGTATCTTGATTAACTAAATCTCTATATTCTTCATATTGATCCTGACTAAAGTGGAATATGTTTTCGTAAATCCAATCTGATGGGATTAACTTACTATCCATCATAGACTGAGCTAATGTCATTTTTTCAGTCATTAAAGCTACTTTTTCTTGATCATATATAATAGAAGGAGTTGTTAATGATAATTCGAAATTAGTTAAATCCCCATCTCTATAACCCTGAGTATATAAATGTATTAATGCAATTTTATATAATTCTGATGTGAATATTCTTTGTATGCGTTCTACTGTTCTGGCAAATCTAATATCCTGAGCTGCTAATGTAGCTTTACCATCTGTATTTTCATCATAACCCATAAATGCTTTAGGTACTTTTAAAGCAGCAAATAATTTATCTCTTAAATATTCAACATCAGCAATTCCATCCCATTGTAAACCTGCTATATTTTCTATTTTTGTAGTTTGATCATTTCCTCTAATTGGTATATAAAAATCTTCCATCATGTTTTGCATGTTGTACTTTAAATTATATTCACCAGTTTTTTCATCTACAAAAGGAGTACGTTTAAGTTTGGAAATTGTTTTTTCCATAAATGCATCTACTTCATTTGGAGGAATAGCTCCTACATTCATATAGTAAATTCTTTTTTCAGGAGCACGAACAATTCTATGAATTAACATAGCATCTTCCATTAAGACGTATTGTTTAAATAATTTACGTGCTGGCTCAATGTAACTTCTACCATAAGGTAAAAAATTCATATCCGTTAGTAAACGAAAATGTGCCATTTCGTAATTATCAAATATTATGGAATTTGCTTGATTCCCCGAATTAGGGACTGAATAGTAACCGTAATCGGCTCCTGATATACCATCTGGATCAAACCTATATTTTACTTCTGTTGGGTTTAGATCATTACCATCTTGATCTACCCCTAATCCTCCTTCAATTCTTTCAATATGATATGCTGTGTATGGTATAACATTATATACCCCAAATTTTTCTGCAATTTCTAATTTAAGAAAGAAATCACCATATTTACACATATTTCTAATCCAAGGCCAAAGATTAAATTCTACGTTTAAAACATCATAAAATAGATTATATAATATTTGTTGAATGTTTTCATCAGTAGATTTAATATGTAAAACCTCTCCCATATCATTTTTAAGAGTAGATTCATCTGATACAATATCTAATGCTGATGCTATGATAGCATCTGTATCCATTGCATCATATTCTGAATATAAATAAGGTCTTAATGTTTGATAATTAAAGTTTTGTTGTTGACCATATAGAGAATTAGGTGAATTTGTATAAATTCTATTAAATCTATCTATTAAGGAATTTGTTTCTATTTCACCAGTCATTTGGATTTTATTAACATCCATGACTTTAAGTTGATTACCACCTACATTACGTATTAATACATCTGTAGAAAATAATCGTTTTAATCTTGAAAATAAGCCTTTATCTGCCATTTTATTTTATTTATAAATATGTTATAATAACCATTTAATGTCCTCATTTTTTCCTCCTATCTTCATTGAATAAGGATTTTTAACATTATTATTATTATATCCTCCACTATATGAAGTTTTTGATTTTTGTATATTACCTAACGCCGCACGAGCTCCATCTAAACTTTGTTGTTGAAACTTCAATGAAGTATCACGTAGAAACATACCAATCCCAAATGACATAACCAAGTCATCGTTATAACCTGTTTGGGCTTCTGGTCTTCCGTTTCTCCAAATAAATACTTTCATTTCTTCTAATAAACGTTTTGATTGGATAGTTACTGATCTATCGCCAACAAATTCTCTAAATTTATTAATACAAAGAGGTCTTGTTCTCATTGACATAGTAAATCCAGGAACCATTTCTGAATTACCTTCATATACTCTTAAATAAGATTCTGCTGTTAGTTGATCTGATTTAGGAGATTGATATAAATTTCTATATCCTCTTTCTCTAATAGCATCTAAAGCAGCCCACCCTATATTAGCATTTTCAACTACTAACATAGCATTATTAAATTCTGTAGCTAATCCAGTTAAAAAATATCCAAATTCTTTAGGGGGTAATTGTCCTTTATATTCTGCTACTTGGGTATTTGTTTCAATATCCATTACATGACATGCTGAAAAATCTTTTCCATCACCCCTTGCAACATCAGCTACAACCATATATTCTCTAGAATAATCTGCATTTTCCCAAATCCATAAATTTTGATCTACACCTCTTCTTTCTATTGGGTCTTTAATAGTAGTTTGTTGAATAAATTCAATCCATTCTGAGTAAAACACTATATCACCTGAGGTTGAAAAATCACAATCACATTCTTGAGCTGCTATTCTAGGATCACCTAATAATTCATCTTGTCTATCTCTCCATTCTTGATTTCGTTCTGGGTGTACATACCAAGGTAATTTAATAGGTAAAAATTCATTTTCTTGTGATTCTGCTCTTGTCCAAGTTTGATGAAACCAATTACCAGTACCATAAGGTGTACTTAAGGCAATACACCCACCTCCAGTTGCTAGTGTTTGTTGAGCTGATGCCCAAATTTCACCAATATTATCAATAAAAGCTGCTTCATCAATTAATAAAAGAGATACTGCTTCTGATCTACCAGCATCACTACTTGCAGATGTTGCTTTAATTTGAGATCCATTATTAAGCCGTAATGTTAGTTTATTATTTTCTGTTGCATCTACTTTAAGCCAAGAAGGTAAATTTTCATACATAAATTTTACCTTTGTAACCATATTTTTTGCTGTATCTTGTTTTGTTGCTATACAAAGTATATTTTTATCCTTATGAAAAATCATCATCCATAAAGAATAGCCTGCTGTTAAAGTAGAAATACCTAATTGTCTAGATTTAAGAATAACTGAATAAGGATTTTCTTTAAATAAACCTAATACTTTTTCCTGAAATGGATATAAACTAAATGATATTCTTCCTCGTTGAGGATGTTGAATATAACAGTATTTTTTCATAAAATGAATAGGATCTTTTGCACATTTTATGTATTCCTGTCTTATTATTTTTTTTAAATCCGCCATTATTTAGGTAAAGAATAATCTATTATATGAATCATTAATATTGTAGTAGCTGTTCCTCCTATAAATCCTACCCAAGGTTTATGGTACCATCTATCTACAGTTTTTAATCTATCTAAATGTAAATCTATTTGTTGTTTTAAAAGAATTCTTTCTTGTTTCTGAAATTCAATTAATAAACTATCTTGATTTGATAATAATTTATAATTTAATATTTGTGTTTCTAAATCTTTAATTAAGATACTTTTAATTGAATCCTGATATTCTAAAGTATCAAGAGCTAGAAAAAATTCTTCTAATTCTATTTCTGGTATTTCTACTATTTTATCTTGTGCAAATAAATTAGAAGTAAATAACAAAAAAATAATAATAAATATATGAATTAGTTTTTGTTTCATTAATTATTTATTTTTTCTATACTTTTTTTTAAAATTAGATGTTGTTTTTTTAGCTGATTTAGTAGATTTTATTTTTGATTTTGTTGAAGCTATTTTTTTAGAAGTTTTTTTAATATCAGCTTTTGTTTTTTCTTTTTCTTTTTCAACTTTTGATATCTTTTTATTAACTTCTTTTAATTTAGCTTTATTATCTTCTAAATCTTTTTTATATGTTGACTTTTTTTTATTAGATACTAATAGTATACCTCCAATAATTCCACCAATTGCAAGTAACAATTTCCATAATTTATTCATAACAATAGTTTTTATAACATTGATTCTAACTCTTTTTTAATATTAGTTAGTTTCAATAATTTATCTCTTAATTTTTGTTTTTCTTCACCTTCTGATCTTTTCCACTTATTAACTGTGGATTTCATTTCTTTTGTTGTTTGTTGTAATTTATTAGCAATAGTAGCTACTGAATCTTTAGAAGCTCCTTTTAATTGTGCTGTTGTAGGTTCTTCATCTTCCATTAAATCAGATAAATTTATAGCTTTTATAGCTGCATCCTTAATAATCTCTACATGGTTATCAACATAAGAAACATCAGCAACAGGTATTCCCATACTACTAACTTGATTTTTTATAGTTTTAGCTACATATTCAGCATCTTTTATTACATTATTAGCATATTGTGGATCTTTTAAAGATCTTAATTCTAGTAAGAAAAGCACATCATGTAACTTAGCTAATCTAATTGCTTTTTCTTTATCAACATCACCATAAGTACCAGCTACTACTTTATCCATAAAAGATTTAGCTCCAGGACATACTTTATAATATTTAGTTTGATAACCAAACACATTAACATTAAATTTATCAGCTGCATACTCTTCAGATAAATCATCTTGAAGTTCTTTAGTTTTTTCTAATTCAGCATTTAATTCTTTTTGTGCTTCTATTTCTTCAGGAGTTGCTTCAGATAATATTTCAATTATTTCTTCTTTAATAGATGCTTTTAGTTCTGATTTTTTCATTGTAAAATATTTTATTATAAATATTACGAAAAAATTGCTTGTTTAACAGTTTTTATACGTTTTTCTACAGAACCATTAATAGTAATATATTTATTAGAATAAGTATCTAAAATTTCTAATATCTTTTTATTGATATTATCTCTATATTTAGAATTTGTTTCTCTTACACCATTATCTTCTACTTCTACACCTGCAGGAGATATATAAAATAAATAATCATAATCATTAATTAAATGTTCTAATGTATGATTTAAAAAATATGACTCAGTTGCTGTCATTGATTTGGATAAAGCATTAAAAGCCATTACATCAACAATTGTTCTATCTGTTATAATATTTTTTTGTAATAATTCACTTGCTCGTTCAGCAGCAAATACTAATTGACCTTTTAATGTTGAATCTGTATTTAATGGTATACCCATTTCCATAAGATATTTTGAACGTTCAGTTCTAAAAATATAATCTTTAAACTCAGGTAATTCTTTTAAAGCATTTACTAGTGTAGTTTTTCCTACACTCATTGTTCCGCAAAAACCTATTTTCATAACTAATTTTTTATTATAATATACGAACTAATTTCTATGAGTCATACCTTTAGGAGCAGGTTTTTTATACCATGGTAAACCTTCTCTTCCTTTTCTAATTTCATTCCATGTCTCATAATCATATTGAATACCATTTAAATAATATTCTTTTTTTCTTTGTTTTTCATTAACTAATGCTGGTTCTTCTATACTATGGAGTTTATTTACTCCATAAGCTTCTAAACATAACATAGTAGTAATAGATCCATCTTCTTCTTTTTTACTATATTTTTTATTTTTTATAAATTGGTTTGTATTTACTTTTTTCATTTTATAAAGTTTTTAATTCTTTTTTCATCCCTTTTTTAACATACCCATCATTTCTTTTATTATGTATTTCACTCTCTAAATATTGTTTTCTTTGTTTTTTTTGATGATTTAATAATTGTTCTGCTACTAATGTACCATGAGCTCCTGATACTGAAATACCCCTAGCGGATAATGCATCACCTACAAAGTGTACATTTGGATATTTTGTTAATGAAAGATCTGAATAATTAACTAATGGTTCAGGAGCTAAATATTTAACTTCAGGTACATATATTCCCCAATCATCCTTTAATGTTGGAAATACTTTTTTCATATCATTAATAAAATCTTCTATGTATTTATAGTATCCTTGAAAAGCATCTTTAACTACATTTAAATCATTAATTTTAGTAGCTGATACATCAATACCTTCTGATGTTGTAGATGGTTCTCTACTTGGACTATAAAATAAACCAGTACTATTTTCTTGTACCTTACCTACTAATTCTCTTGCCCATTTAAATGGTTTATCTATACCTTTAATTTCCATTAATATGCCAAAATTAGTCATATTATTCCTAAATGATTCATCTTTTTTAGCATGACCATTATAACTATGATCACCATATGTTTCTTCTACTGCTACATAAGCAGCATTATTATTTGTACAAAATGATCTTAAACTAACATTATCTAATTTTCTATATAATTTAAAATCATAAGCAACATCAATTAATTTTTGAAAGTGCTTTTGTGGTGCTTCAAATCTAACACCTACTTGGGCTGGTTTTTCTTCTGTTGGTAAATTATATTTTTGCATTATATTTGAAGTAAAGTCAATTCCTGATTTACCTACACCAAAAATAAGTTTATCATAATTAAAAGTAAGATCTCTAGAATCACCTAAACCACAAATAACTTCCCTATTATCAAAATCAATATCACTAACTTTAGTTTTCCAATGAAATTCTACACCTTTACTTACTAAATAGTCATACCAACTTTTACCTATTTCATGTAAGTAATCAGTACCAATATGCCATACAGGAAATAATCTTAAACCAAAATAAGGTTTTATAAAATCAGGTTCTTTTTCAGGAGAAGATAAAACAATTTGTTCTGGGTGTGGGTGAAATCTACTAAAATTATCTACTACTTGTTTCATTAATTCCATTGCTTTTTCATCACCTACATATTTAGATAATTGTCCACCAATTTGAGTAGAATATGTTAATTTACCATCTGACCAACCACCTGCTCCTAAATAACCAGTCATTACTTCTTCATAAGGTCTTAAATATGGATCTTTACCCATATCAATAATGGTAATTTTACCTTTATAATTATTATCTACTAATTTAGTAGCTGCATTTATACCTGCTACTCCTGCTCCTACAATTACTACGTTTTTATTCATTTTTACTTAGATTTATATGTTATAATATACGAAAAAAAAGCTGTGGCTCCAAATATTGGGCCACAGCTCCTTAAAAAATTTTACTAAATCGTCTGGCTATGAATCAGACTATATTTTTATTTAATTAATCTTCTTGTTTATGATCACAACAATATTTACACCCACAACACCATCCTTCATTTTCTGCTCCACATTTACATTTTTGACAATCACACATAATTTTAGTTTTAATTAGTTTAACTTACATCCATAGCAGCGTCATAATCTGCATCAATTTCTTTTTCTTTTAACTCATCTACAATTTTATTTAATGTAGTTTCATCATATCCTCTTGGTATTTCAATATTAACACCTAAATTTTTAAGATATTTTGTTGCTCTATCATCAAAACTAATTTTAGCAAACCTTTTACCATCTTTAAAAAGATACATTCCATAGAAACGAAATCCTGGGTCTGTATATGATATTTGAATTTTATCAGGAGAAGGAAGATTTTGATACATTTCTTCTTCTAAGTTAGCTTCATTTAAATATTGTTTTTTAAAATATTTTCTTAAATTAAAATTATCCATTTATTTTTATTTTCAAATTAGTCGTACCTTTTATAATACGATGTATCTCTCCTTCGGGTATAAATATACGATCTCCTATTTTCATATCCACAGGTATATTATTATCTCTTTGAAATTTCCATCCTTCTCCTTCTAATACTTCAACTAATCTATCTTCTTTATCTTGATGCCATACTAAATCAAGTTCATCAACATTAGATGAAAATTCCCTTATATTGTTTTTATCTGTATATGGATTCATTACCAAAATGTATTCATATTAGCTCCTAAACCTAATTGTTTAGCATATTTAGGTAAGTTACAAGACCAATATCCTGCAGTTGTTCTGTCTTTTTTATTTTTACAATTATGTCTATCAGCAAAAGCATTTCTTGCTTTTTTATCTTTAATTTTTACTTTAAGGCTTTGACCCCCACCTGCTGCTCCAAAACTTACTTTTTTAATTTTTTTAGTTTTTGGATCTCTAACATAAACGTAAAATTTCTTAGAACCACCCCTTTTAGGTTTATTTAAAGATACTTCTTTACCTCTAAATTCTGCTTCTTTTACAGCAACAAATTGCTTACCTTTTTTACTACCTCTTACTTTTTTAGCTACAGTAGCTTTACGCTCTGCTTTAGTCATTGCTTGTGCTTTTTTTCTAGGTAAACATCTTGTAGTAGCTTTACCTTTTTTCATTGTACCACACTTACCAGTTATATTACCTGATGTATTAATTCTTACCCAATCTTCTTTACCAAACCAATCTTTTAATGACTCAGCTATTTTATCTATATCTAAGGTTTTATATCCTGATCCATAAGGTGCAGCTTTACCATCATGATTAGGAGCTACATTTTCATTTTTATATGATTTTTTTCTTTTACCACCTGCTCCCTTAATTTGCCCTTTACAAACTTTTACTGCTCTACCTGATAAGTAAGCTGAGGATTTTTCACCTGCTCTTTTTCTTGCTGCAATATAATTTCTACCTCTTTTACAAAGCTTAGATTTTTTCTTTTTTTCATTTATTTCATCTTCAAAAAGAGGAGTATTAGCTTTTATTACTTGGTTAACTGCAGCTTTAATTTGCTTTTTACCCCAATTTTTAGCCTTTTTATATTGTTTTTTAATATAACCAATAACTTCTTCAAGTTGTTCTT
>VTLG01000867.1_pt1 | contig 27507 bp, 31 predicted proteins | sample 4694571 | NCBI WGS metagenome assembly VTLG01 (sample SAMN12604809, study PRJNA352737) | marine metagenome | biome: ENVO:00000447; feature: ENVO:00000209|ENVO:00000569|ENVO:01000036; material: ENVO:00002151; isolation source: viral sequences binned using virsorter ...
TATCGGCTTCTACTGTAACATGGACATTTAGTAATCCTACTGCCAGTGATGAACTGTGTGGCTTCACCTTGTTTCTAACTAATGGAGGATCACAAACCGTTAACTGGCCTGCCTCTGTCGATTGGGCTGGAGGAACTGCACCAACGCTAACTACCAGTGGTTTAGACATCTTAGTTTTTATAACCACTGACGGTGGAACAATTTGGCACGGCATGGTCGCCAGTGCAGACAGTAAGACTCCCTCGTAAAGGAATATTGAATGCCTAATATTAAGAAAACAATGATGGCCGCTGCGGGTGCGGGTGCGGCAGGTGCGACCGGCGCTGCTGGTTCGCTATGGATATGGGGTAAGGGAACTTTTGGCACGCTTGGGAATAATCAGATACTCAATGTATCTTCTCCAGTTCAAGTAGGTTCTCTTACGGATTGGAAAAACGTAGCCATAGCGAGGTATACGGTACATGCTGTCAAAAGCGATGGATCGCTCTGGACTTGGGGGCAAAATAATGAGGGAGCCTGCGGAACTGGTGTAAGTGGGATTAAATATTCTTCCCCTGTTCAAGTTGGGTCACTAACTAATTGGGCCACACCGGGTGGAGGTCGCACTGATACGACACACGCTATAAAAACTGACGGAACCCTGTGGGCATGGGGCGGTTCTGGAGCAGGACGGGCAGGACTCAACGGCAGCGTAACCTATTCTCTCTCCTCCCCTGTTCAGGTTGGAAGTTTAACCAATTGGAAAAAAATTACGAGCGGTTATGCTTCCATCGCTCTTAAAACTGATGGAACGATATGGGTGTGGGGCCAAGCAGCGGGTGGAGCCTGTGGCATTTCGGATGGCATCAGCGGCGAACCACTATCAGCACATCGCATATCTTCTCCAATTCAACTAGGGTCGTTAACTACTTGGGCTGATATTGGAGCATCTTATAAAGGTGGCGCTGCTGTTAAAACTGATGGAACGTTATGGGTGTGGGGTCACGCCGGATATGGAGAACTAGGCAACAACCAAGTTACAGTCGATGCGTCTTCTCCAATTCAACTAGGGTCGTTAACCACTTGGAAGGCTGTCTGGGGCATGAGTCAAGGATTTATAGCCGCAAAAAACGATGGAACGTTATGGTCTTGGGGGCGAAGCCTAGAGGGTACTCACGGAGATAATAATAATATTTCTAGGTCATCACCCGTTCAGGTTGGATCAACCGATTGGGACTATAATTATGTTTTCCGCGATGCGGGTGGTTTTCATGGCGTTCATCTGCAAACCGATGGCAGTCTTTGGACATGGGGCAGAGCCAATAATGGGCAGTTGGGGCGTGGCGATGTGGTGAACTACTCATCGCCCGTTCAATTGGGATCACTTAAAACTTGGCAGAGTGCTGGTGCTGATGGCATTAATAGCTGGGGCATTAAATCTTAATGATATTTTTAGCTTCCCTACCCCGCAGCGGATCAACGCTTTTAACTTCGCTGTTAAACCAGCGACCCGATGTTTATGCCACTCCTACAAGTAATCTGGCTAGCACAATGGGTGCTGCCGTAAAAATGTGGGAGCAAGAGCCTACTACTAAAGCTAGTGGTGGTGAAGAGGACGATATCATACGCATTTTGCAAGGTATTCAGAATGCTCGATATAAGACAGATAAACTGGTTTTTGATAAAAGCAGGAGTTGGTTAGCGCCACAAATTATAAAAACTATGGCGAGGGTACAAGGCGATGTAAAGATTGTTACTACGGTAAGACCAGTGGCAGAATGCCTTGCTTCCTTCGCCAAGTTGACGAAGCCTGAAAACATTACCGACTTTTGCAAACGGAGTAGATTAGCGCAACATTTGTTTAGTACTTACGAAAACATGAAGGCTGGTTATGAGGAATACCCGGATAATTTCCTGTTTATTGAGTACGATAATCTAGTGTCTGATCCACAAGTTGAATTAAATCGTATTGCGGAGTTTGTAGGACTCGATTCTTTTGTTTATGACTTCGATAACATTAAAGACAGTAAAGAAATAGATGAAGTATGGGGCATTGAAAATCTTCACAAGGTTCGACCAAAACTCAAGAAACGTAAATACTCTGCTAAACATATTCTTGGTCAAAGTCTATGGAACTTTTATCAAGGTGGTGAGTTCTGGAATGATAAACCAGAACCAAAGAAAGAGAAGCTGCCTATAACGTATCAGCATGATGCTCTTATGGCAGGAGATTTCGACAAATCCAAACGACTAGCTTATAGGAATCTTGCTCTCTATCCGAATGATAGCGACATTTGTTTTAATGCTGGCTGGGCAAAATTAAGTGATGATGATGTAGAAGATGGGTATTTTCTGTTGGATAAAGGAAGAGAAACTCTTGTCTGGGGTGATCCTCATTGCGGTTCGGCTATGCCTCTCTGGGATGGAGAGGAGAATGCAACAGTTCTATTGCGTTTAGAGCGTGGTCTTGGGGATCAGATACATCAAGTTAGATATGCTAGAGATTTAAAGAAACTAGGCTGTACGGTAATTGTTTCATGCTCACCAAGCTTGGCTGAAATACTGCGCTACGCTGATGGTGTGGACGTTATAGTAGAGCATGGAGCAGCTTGTGGTGTTTTACATGATTTTTATCTTCCCGCCATGTCTGCACCGATTCAACTTGGTTACAAAAGTTCAGCAGATATTGATGGCTCTCCTTATATTCCTGCATCAGCAAATATAGTGCCGCATCGTGTAGGATTACGATGGAGTGGTTTACCAGCATATGAAAACCAAACTAAGCGTCTATTTCCACATGAATTGTTATTTAATGTTATGAAAGGTAGAGCTTATTGTATTAATTTACAAAGGGATGAGGGAGAAGAACATTGTCCAAACTGGGTAGAGAAAGTAGATTTATCAACGTGGACGGATACAGCAGCAGCAATCTCTAGTTGTGAAATGGTGGTAACTTCCTGCACCTCTATTGCTCATCTTGCTGGGGCTATAGGAGTACCAACAATGATAATAGTTCCTGTAGTACCTTATTATTTATGGACCTTACCGGGAACATCTACTCCGTACTATGATAGTGTTACGTTACTACGACAAACTGATCCCGATGATTGGCTTGCGCCGTTTAAACAATTAGCAGAAATGGTGGTACTTCGTGAAGCAGCTTGATATAATTTTACGCACCTATGACGGGGATAGTGTACATCCTAGAAGGTTTGACAAGCCTAAGAAAGAAATTGTTTGGCGATGTGTTCGTTCACTTTGTACTGCGATTAAAGTACTGCCAAAACAACCTAGATTAACTATACTGGACGATCATTCGACTGATGAAACAGTACAATTTCTGCGTGACGAGACAGCTTTTCTCGGAAAAAACGTAACGATTCAGACGCTAGAAGGTACAGGTAATAATGACAGCATGTTGGCTGCTCTTACATTAGCAAAGAAAAGCACTGCTGATTTAGTTTATGTGATTGAAGACGATTATTTACATTATCCAAATGCTTTAGCAGTAGCTTTAGAGACATGGGAAAAATTTAGACCTCGTTGCACTCTGCCTTACATGGCTATGACGTTGGTTGATTGTCCTTCCAACTACATAGATGAGCCAAACGACCTTGAAGGGTTGCCTCGTAATGACAGAGGCGATGGTTCTACTGGTATGATTGTCGGTGGTACAGATCGTCCGTGGCGAACCATAGGACACACAGGCGTTACATTCTTGCTAGAGAAAGGTATTCTTCAGAATTATTGGCAACCTTTCGATGAGATAGCTAGATACTGGCCTTACCTTGAGGAGCGTTGCACAATTAATAAACTATGGAATACAGAAGTTGGACTATTTGGGCCATTAGTTCCTTTATCTTATCATTTGTGGGAAAATCATCCTTTCTTTCCAGTAGACGATTTATGGGAAGCTAATAAACATAGCTATAACGAGTTACTGGCAGCATAGGAGAAATTGAAATGTATGCACACGTTAAAGATGGTAGCGTAGACTATATGGGTACACTGCCTAAAAGCTGGGAAAATGTGACTGGTTTGCATTTATCAAACGGTGATGATGCTTATCTCAAAACTCTTGGATGGCTTCCTCTGATTGAGACAAATGTTGCTCCTAGTGCTAATCAAACATTTGACACTGATGTAGTTACTGTGGAAGAAGACAGAGTTCTTTTAACACATCGTGTGAGGGATATGACTGCACAGGAAATAGCTGACCGTGATGAAGGTTTAATGGCTATGTTGAGAGAAGAAAGAGATCAAAAACTTTTAGATTCAGATTGGACACAAGCACCTGATCATTCTTCTCCTTTATCTGATGTTAAGAAAGAAGAATGGACTACTTATAGACAATCTTTGAGAAATCTTCCTGCAACTGTGGATATGAGTCTGTGGCCGGATGTGTGGCCTACGGAACCAGAATGATTAAAAGAAGGAGTCTGATATGACTGATAAGACTAATGTAATCTCAATCAATGGTACTGACTACGATACTGATTCGTTCAATAAAGAACAGAAATATGTTATTGCTCAGATCAGAGATTTACAAGCTAAATTTGAAGTAGAGAAGTTTAAACTTGATCAAACTCAAGTTGCTTTACGTTCTTTTACTAATGCTCTTATGCAGAGCTTGGAAGAAAGAAAAGAAGAAGTTAAAGTTGAAAAAGTAGCATCCTAGAAATATAAAAGGAGGAGGAAGCATGACAGAAGAATTAAAGACTGTTGGTGATGTTGTAGGGGTTGGATCAACAGTCGCTCTTTTGGCAGGATGGATTCCTCCTTTAGTTTCTCTTGTTACTTTAGTTTGGTTTGTTATTAGAATATATGAAACTGATACAATTCAAAAGCTATTGAGAAAGAACAATGGTTAGTTCTATATTACCAACGCCTCGTACTGGAGGACAAGGAATTAAAGAAATTGACCGGCCAGAATTTAGTAAATCTAGTTTAGCTCCAACAAATAAAGGAACACAAACAGTGCCTGAACCTCAAAATCCAAATCCTAATGTTATAGATGAATCTACAGGTATAAATGTAGGTTTAGGAAGAAAGATAAGACAGCAACAAGCTTTAGGTGCTGGTAATATTTTAACTAAAACAGGTGCAACGGGTGTTGATCCTGTAACTGGACGGTTTGATCCATCTAAAGTTGAAATGTTATATGATCCTGAAAAATATACAGTTGAAGATGAGGAACTACTAACAGAGGATCAAAAATTAATTGATCCTATAACATTAGCTGATCCTCAAGATATTTTAGACGTACAACAAACTTCCGTAACACCGCAAGACGCTTCTTTAATTAATAACATCGAAAGAACTTATTCTAATGTACCTACTGCTGTTGCTGCACAAGGTGAGATAACTTCAAAGGATGTAGTTGATCCTAATCAAGTTGTTGATGAACGTACAAAACAACAAATGTTTGAACGTGGAAGTTTATCTGAAGCACAAACACAAACATTAGCTCAAGAAGCTTCTACAGCTTATCAAATTGAACAACTTACTAACGGTATCGAAACAGGTAATTTCCCACCGTGGGCAGCACCTACTGTTCGTAAAGCAAACGAAATAATGAATCAAAGAGGGTTAGGTGCTTCTAGTATGGCAGCAGCAGCAATCGCTCAAGCTATTCAAGAATCAGCTATTCCTATTGCTGCTAGCGATGCTCAAAAAGCAGCTACACTTCAAATTCAGAATCTTAATAATCAACAACAAACTGCTTTATCTAACGCAGCTACTATTGCAGCAATGGATAAACAGAATCTAGATAATAGAATGAAAGCTGCACAACAAAATGCTCAATCATTTTTACAGATGAATCTACAAAATGTTTCACAAGAACAAGCAGCGGCTATAGTAAGTTATCAATCTACGGTTCAATCTTTGTTTACTGATCAAGCTGCTGAAAATGCTAGATTACAGTTTAATGCTACTTCTGATAATCAAGTAAATCAATTTTATGATCAATTAGGTTTGACTGCTGCTGAAAATAATGCTAATAGAGATGTTGCTATTCAAAAGTTTAATAGTGAAGAACAGACAGCAGTAAATGAATTTAACGCTAATGCAGATAATGCAAGACAGGTATTTAATTCTCAAATGCAAAATATTATTGATCAATCAAATGCAACTTGGAGAAGACAAATAAATACTACTAACACTGCTAATGATAATAGAGCTTCACAACAGAATGCTCAAGTTCTTTTAGGATTAACAGTTCAAGCTCAAAACAATCTTTGGCAAGAATACAGGGATGTAGCTCATCAGCTTTACTCTTCATACGAAAATGATAGACAAAGAACACATGACATTGTTGTCACTGGTATTAAAAATCAATTTAGTTCTGAACAATTTCAAAATATGCTAGACTATAGAGCTTCTGTAGCAGCAGGAGCAAGAATAAATGGGTACGTTGAAAAGCTTATAGGTCCAGTTATAGGTAGAGGTGTTGAGAAAGGATTAGGTAAACTTTTCTCCGATGATGATGATGATGATACGGGTGCAACTTGGGCATCAGCATGGAATCTGATAGAACCTGATTTTGATATTGGTTGGTTTGGAGATGAAACTGATTATAGCGTTACTTATGATGATGACTACTGGTATGGAGAAGATGAATTCTCCGGGTTTTAGCTTTGGTCTACCTCTTTGAGCCATGATGTACTATTTGTAGTTAGCGGGGTGAATATTTTGGATAAAATAGCAAAAAGAAAAACGGGAGAATAAATAATGTGGGATATGTTAGTTAATGGTGCTATCAATGCTTTTACAACTTCAGCGGCAAAGGTCGGAGGACAGTTAGCAGCGACTAAACTTTTTGGTCCTGATCCTAAACCATCTCCATCTCCTCAACAGCAAGCAACTCCTGCTGGCGTATCTCCTGATGCTAAATATAAAAGCCCTTTGGAGGATATAGGTTATGATTATCCTAAAGGTGATGGTTTTGTAGGGCGTTTAATATCAAGACCGCCCCCACCATCAGTTGAAATAAATAAAAATTTAATAGCTGGATTATACCAAAGTGTATTATCAAGTCCTTTACCTACTCCTAAATTATCGGGAGAAATAAGTAAAATAACTGAAGCTGCTCGTATTTCTTCTAGAGGAAGACAATCAAAATCTTTGAAAAAAATGATAACTTAAATATTGGAGAATGTAAGTGATTAATCTTGAAGACGATCCTTTTAGATCATCCCCTATTCCCGGTCAATCGTTAACAGCAGAACCGGGAAAATTTCCTTATGAAAAACCTCCTATGTATGCAAATCCATTAGAGGCTTTTGAAGCTTTAAAATCTTCTCTATATAGTAGTAAAGAATCTGCTGAAGAATTAGGGGAGATTATAAATTCAGGAGTTTCTTGTGAAACGCTTGCATCTACGATTGTTATGTCTTCTTTTATGAAAGGCATGTTTAATCCTGATGTTGCTGAAATAGTAAAACCATTTATTGCTCTTGAAATATACAAAATATCTGAAAGAATTGGAGTTACTAATATTATTCTATACAATAAATCTGTAGAGGATAAAGTTTACAAAGATGAGAATGTGTTACAACAATTTAAAATGTCAACAGGACACAATAGTAGAATACAAAATAAACAAGTTGATGCTCTTATTAAAGAAGCTTTAAGTAAAGAACATACCGATGGATTTATTAATAAAGGGGATGTATAATGGGTTTTGTTGATAAATTAGGTGATATTTTTACTGGAGGATCAAGTACACCTAAAGGTGCAGGATTTGCTGCAGGATATTGGGACAAAAGTGGTGAAACGGCTTTTTACGCAGAACTTGCTGAAGCAAGAAAATTAGAACAAAAAAGAAAACAAGAAGCTGAAAAAGCTTTAGAAAGATATAAACAGCAAAAGCAAACTGAAAGAACACGCGCTGAAATTGCTGGAAGAAAATCTGTTGGTCGCATGAGGGCTCAAGCTACTATTGATTCAGCCCTAATAGGTGCAAAGAATAGTCTTCAACTAAAACAACTAGATCAAATTGAAACTGCTAGTAAGGAACTTACTAAGGGTATTATTAATAATACTTATTCTGGTTTAAAAGAAGATCATATAATTAATGGTATACCAACAACTGATATTGCTAGAAGGGTAGTTCCATATCCTCAGTTTATAATTACTCAACAGGGTAAGAAAGTTATAAATCCTCATTTTACAACTGCTATGAAAGGATTAGAATTACTTCTTGCTTCTTCTAAAAAAAGAAAAATAAAAATCAATAATTGGAAACAATATCCTGAAGTATATCAAAAATTTCGTCTAGCTAAAAACGATAAAGAAAATCCTTATGAAGGAAATTTTGAAAGCTGGGTAAAAGAATATGATACATCAAAATCCAATCTTATACAAGAATATGAAAAATATAAAAGAAATCAAGAAGCTTTAAAAAATAAAGTTTTGCCTTTTGAACATTTTTGGTTGAAAAAAATTTCAGGGACTTTAACGAAAGGGGAGAAAGAAACCAATCTAAAAATATTAGAAAGCTATAACAAGGGTTATAGAAGAGATATATGGGAAGTTCATAATAACCAGTATGTAATGGAAAATGGTAAAAAAATACCTCATAGTAATGTTAAAATGTTACTTTCAAGTATATACCCTACTTTAGATTCTAATGGAATATACGAAATGGCTAAAGGTTTTCAACAGTCATTAAATAAACGGGATAATTCTAGACAAACTGATAGTAAAAGTGTTATTTTAAGAAATATTCCTGTTATTGGAAAATTATTTGATCATTCAAAAGAAATGGGTGACAAAGAATTATTTCTTGGTGCGACTAAATTCGCTGGAGTTAAAAGTCTAAATAGCGAACAAGCTAGTGCACTTTTAATATATTCAAAACAATCTATTAATAATATAATGAAAAAAAATAAAGAAGACTTTCCAACGAACAGTTCAGACGAAAGTGTAGCAAGTACAGTAAAATTTTTAAGAGGTGAAGGAAATGTAGAAGGATATACTTCTGGAGATAGAAGGCAATTTGGAAAATTTTATGTGGATTTAGTTAGTAGACTTTTAGAACCAGCTTCATATACAACGGACGGTAATGTTACAAGACAAGTATTTACTAATCTTCGTCAACAAATGCCTAACATATGGAAAATTGTAAACAAACTGTCTCCTGCTACTGCTTCTTCACACAGTAATTATAATTCTGCTGTTAAAAGTTTAGCTCAAGTAAAAGTTGAGGACGGTTCTACTACAGGTAAAACAACATCGTATTTTACTCAAGTAAACAATATAAACGCTTCTGACACTCTGCTTACAGCTATCGGTCAAATGCAGAAATTTGCTGAGAAAAATCCTTATATTAAAGATGCAGTTGATAGAATAAAAAATCGTACCCCATTATCAAAAACACAACTTATGGAGTTATATAAAAAATTAAAAGATGGCAATTTGACTAATTATGAAGGATTTGATGTATTAAAAGAAAAGTTTACAAATAATCCTTTTATGATTATACCTTATATTGAAGCTGCTGGCTTTGGAAATAAAAGAGTACAAGCCGATGCAATGAACATAATAGTTGATAATGTACGTAAAGTAGCAAAACCTTCAAAACATAAAGATAACCTAACATTTTATAGAGATAGAAGAGATAGAAGAGATTCTCAAGTTGATGCTCGTAATTTAACACGAGATATGATAACAATATCAAAACTTTTAGAGGGAGGTTCTCCTGTATCAGAAAATGATGCACTTTTTCAAGTAGTAAATAAAATTGGTGGTGCTTCTGCTACGGGTACAGGGTCTTTAATAGCTAGAAATATTATGGGTGCTTTTGATGCCTTTTCATCAGCTTTAGGTACTTTTGGTGTTGAATTTAAATCTTTTAAAAATAGTTTAGAAGGATTATCAGATGAAATTGAAAGTAGAACAACACGAGAGGGTAAAGCACCACTAGTAAATTCTAGACAATTTCAAAGCTTAATTGAGAAACGTCTAGCTAATTCTCAAGCAACGTATAAGTTAGATATGAAAGAGGCTGCTGAAAAACCAATTTTGGAAGAGCGTACTAAAGCAGAGAAACTAGCTAGACATAGATTAGGTTTAAGAAATATTATTTTGTTTAAAAAAGTAGCTTTAACTTATAAATTAGCAGGATTAGTTCAAGGAGATCAATCTGGTGGTAGAACTATTTCTAACGAAGATTATGCTCAAGTACATAATGCTTTATGGAGTGCTTCTGAAATAGGAAATACTGCTAATTTGCATGATCTAGAAAAAGATTTAACTTTAAGAATAAACAAAGGAGATGCTTTAAGTTTATTAATTGAATTAAAAGGAGAAGTATTAGATAGTGCATCAGATAATGCGATTGAATCAATTTTTAGAATTGAAAGAAATGAATTTTACTCTAAAAACGGTAGAGAAGACCCAGATTCTAGTAGTTTTTCACGAGTTAGTAAGGAACCTTTAGAATTTCAAGCGGGCTTTCTATTTACAGGCGTAACTGGACTCCCAATTACCCATGAACAATTTGGAAAAGAAGAAAACAATCCCTCTTTTGTAAAACAAATTAAAGCTGGTATGATAAACTCTCAAAATGTTAGTGATAATGACATTATTCAATTTTTTGAGTGGAATGAATTTCTTTTTAGACAAGACCAAGAAGATAAGGGTGAAAACCTTACTCACACGGGTATTAACCATGTATTAAACTTGGCTTCTAAAATTTATGGGTCTAAAAAAACAGTTAATTTACCGCTACCAGTTTCTTCAAATAGAGCTTTTTTAATAGAAATTTTGAGTAATATTGATTTTTCAAACTTTCAGTATGAGACTGAAGAAAAAACTACAAATGGTTCACAATTCATAAGAAAGTATCTTGAAGAACTTATTAACAAATTTTATCCACCTGTATCGGAAACTACATCTTAATAATAGAAAGAAATTTTAATGGCTGATTTTTTACCAGAAAGACGCACTACAAGAAAAGCTACCTTAACTGGAGACGATAAACAAGTTATTCTGCCTGAAAATATGCAGAAAAAATTATCTCGTCCAGTAACTTCAGAGCAATTAAGAATGTATTCACAACCTACTACAGGTATTCGAGGTGATCAAACAAATATACCATTTCTACAATCAGTAAAGCCTTCACCAGAACCACTAGAATCAGGAAAAGAAACAGCACCACTAGAATCAGGAAAGCCTTCACCAGAACCACTAGGATCAGCACAAGCATCACGAGAACCACTAGTACCAAGTGCTAAATTAACTAGACAACGACCACCAACACGAGAACAGCAAAAACAATATAGACAAGAACAAACTGAAAAGCCTTTAAGTTACGATGAAAGTATTATAGTAAACATGCTAAAATCTGCGGGTAAAGGTGTTGTGGAGTCTGCTGATTTTGCATTAAGAATTATTCCTAAAGTAGGGTATGCTTTACCTGATATTGTGTCATCAGCAGTTGGTTGGAGTCCTTTTGAAGCTGGTCAGGAAACATTTGGTTCTGAAGGTTCTATTATTCCTGCTTTATGGAGAAAGTGGAATGATAACGCAACAAAAAAAGATAAAGATGTTTTTGAAAATTGGCACAAAGAATGGAATGAAGAAACATGGCTTAAAAGATACTGGCTTGACCCTTTAACTAGCTATGTTTTTGATCCAACTTCTAGATATCTCGCAATTCCTAAAAGTCAAGACAAACCTATATATACTGCAATATCTTTAGGTACTTCTGTATTAACACCTTTTGCAGGAGTTGTTGGTGCTTTACATAAAGGTCAGGTTAGTCTTCAAAATATGAAAAGAGGTGTAGAAGTATATAGAACAATTACACAACCTTTAACACGTACAGAGGATTTATTTTCAGCATCACAAGGTAAAGTGATACATTCTATGATGCCTTTAGAATTACAATTTTCTGCTAGGCAAGCTTTAAAGCTATCAATTATGGAAGCTATGAAATTTAGGGCTGCTCCAGATAAAAAATTAAGTCAGATGGAAAGTATTCACGAATTAGTTGAAAGTTTTGATGTCCCGATGGACCCAAGATTAGAGCGATCTTTAGTATACAGAGGAAAAATAAATGATATACTTCATAAAAATAGCGGTAAAACTTTAGAACAAAGAAGAAAACATCAAGTGGCTATTTATAATAATGCTATGATGGCTGGTGGAGCAACTGCTGGATACGCAGTTACTGCTAACTTTACTGATGATGAATATGCTAGACTATTGGGTTCTCTTGCAGGAAGTATTCCTTTAGGAATCCCTAGAACAATTAAAAAAAGATTCCAAAAAGGAAAACCAACAAGATTTGATCCCGGTTCATTTCATTCAAATCTTACTCAAAAAGCTGCGGCGTTAACATATACTACTATGGGTAACCTTGCTGTTTCATTCTACGCTGGACTTGGTTGGAATAATATAAAAAGGGTATTTTTTGACAAGGGTGGCGAAGAGTCATTTATTAAAATGCTTTCTAATACTAAAAATGATGCGTTTTTAAAACTTTTAATAGGAGCAAAGTTTAATCAAAAACCATCAGCAATTTTAAAAGCTTTTAATGAAGGAAGAAAAGCATCTAAAAATGCTTTAATAAGTCTTAATTTAAAGCAAAAAGATTATGATCAAATTAAGAAAGAAATTGATGTCATTACTGAACAAATTGGTAGAGGTAGAGCTATAGGAAAAGATTTAACAGAATTAGAAACTATTAAAGATGCTCTAAACAGACGGCTTATAGATAAAAAAGTAGAATTAGATTCATTTGAAAAAGAAGTTACTAATAATAAAACATTAATACGAGATGAAAAAACTGGAGTTTTAAAAGCTAATTCGTGGAATTTAGTTGATCAGCTTATTATAAGACCTAAATCTGAGGTAGAGAATATCGCGGCTATGGCAACAGCTTTCAATCTAAGTAAAGATAAAAAACATATCTTAAATCTTCAAAATTCTTTAAAAAGTTTGACAAGATTATCTATTGAAACAGGTTTAGATGTAAATGAAATACTTATGGCTATAGGTCACGCATCACACGCTACAGTATTTGCTCAATTTGCAGAAGGTACATTATCTAGAGTACACGCAAGTTTTATAAATGGCGGTCTTTTAAAAGAAAAACATTTGACAAAAATGTTAGATAATGAAATTATCACTTATCACAATAGTAGTGTAGAATCTACAAACGCATTAGCTGAACTTTTAGGAAAAATAGCAGGAACAGAAAAAAATTGGAGTAAAGAAACTAGAGACTTTGTAGAAGAATTAACAGAAATGAAAGAGGGTAAGGTAAATGCTGGAACATCTTTAAATGCTATTAGAGAAGGTTTAATGCACATTATAAGAACCAATAATCAAGACCCTACTGTTCATGCTCATATGTCGTACAATACTCGTGGTAAAATAGATGTTGATGGTGTTAATACTGAAAAAACTTCCGCAGAATTTTTTACTCTTAATGGAAAGAAAAAAGAATATTTTGGAAATGATGTACAAACAAATTTAGATAATCATGTTTCAACTTTTAGAGAAGATAAAGATAGTCTATTTCGGCAAGCTAAACAGGCTTTTAATAATACTACAAATACATCAGGTGATGTTATTCCTTTTCAAGTTGAACTTAATCCTTTTGCTCTTTTTGGAAGAACAAGTATCAGTCCTTTAACAGAAGATCAAGGAAAAATATTTTCACAATTATCTAGAGTTCTTTACAAAAATTTAGGATTAAAACAAACTACACAAATTAATCCTGTAGTGTTATCTAAACAAATGCGTGAAAATGCTTTAACTGGTGGTTCAAAAGAATTTTCTCAATCACACTCTAATTTGGTAGAAACTGATATTTTTGAACCTTACATACAAAAAGCTTATCATAATAGCTATAATGAACTTAAAGATCAACTATTTAAACTTGATGATGGGTCTGTTCTTACAGGAGAAAAAAAATATAATAAAATGATTGAATTTTTAATTAATGAGCCTTTAGATTCAAATCATATAGCTTCTCAAATTATTCCTATGAATATTCCTATAGAAACACTATTAGACATTAGAAAAAGATTAAGAAGTAATTCTTTTAATTCACAAAGTGAACTTAACGAAATAGCATCGTCTGGAGCAACAAACGCAGACGAAAGAGTAGTAAAATTACGTACAGAAGTAGACTCAATGTCAAGGGATATAGATGCAATTGATAATGCTATTAGAGAATCTATAGAACTTACTAGTGATGATGTTTTAAAATTACAGTATAAGGAAGCTTTAGAAAAATATGATGAAGCAAAAAACTTTTTTAGAGACAGAAATAACCACTATGCAGGAGGAGAGGTATCAATAAATGTAGATAATGGTCTTGTAGTATTAGATGCTACTGGTAGTCCTTTACACAGAATAAATATTCTTCTTTCAAAATACGGAGAAAATAATAGACCATTTGAAGAATATTTAATTGAATTTGTTACACCGCATAATAAAGAATATAGAATAGCTAGACATCAATTTAATATGTTAGCTATGAACAAAGATGGTACATACGATGAAAAAATAGTAGAACAAACAATAAGGTCTTTACAATTAATTGAAGACAATCACATTTTAAGAAAAAACGTACTTCAAGATTTTTCAGTTTGGTTTGATGACGTAGTAGATAATGTTGCTGAAACTTCAAACAACGGTAAAAAATTAAAATACCACTATGAAAATTGGAAAAGACTTCAAAGGTCCCACATTAAAAATGTTGAAAGTACCAGTGCTGTAGCGTATACAGCAAAAGAAGCTGAAATTGCTGGAACTCTTATAAGTTATATGGATGAAGTAGACAGAGTAACAGGAGGTATATTTGCAGATTCAACTATTGGTAGACTTACAAGAGATAAAGAAACACTACAAATGCAAGAAATAGCAGAGATATTAACAGAAAGAATTAATGTCACAGATATACCAGAAATTATAAATAGATATCCTAAATTAAAACAAATTTTAGATGAAAAAGCATTTAATGAACAATTAGGAAAAGAACTTTTAGAAGACAGTCCTGTTCTTTCTATACCTGTAGGTAAAGCAGTAGATGATGAAATAGAAAGAGTAGCTGGAGAATTTAATACAAAGAGAGTATCTGAAGAAATTGGAGAAGATAAATATATTACTCGCTTAGATGTTTTAATGAGTGAACTAGCGTTAGCCAGAAGTACAAATAAAATTACAAATGAAAGATACAAAGAAATAGAAGAATTTATAAAAAAAGCGTTAATGACAAAAATGTACAATCTTGCAATTACAAAACTACCTTCAGGAAGATTAATAGATGGATTTGAAAGACATGGAGATTTTAAAGATTATAGAAAAGAATACTATGATTCTATAAAAGGAACTGGTAAAGAAGACGATGTAAACGAATTTATACGTTGGTTATCTGAAGAAAAAAATATAAGTAAAGAAAAATTAGGTTCTACTTATAAATTAGACCAAAATATTAATCTTCAAGTTTATGAAAAATTTCTAGATGATCATAAATATGTTTTAAGACAACTTTGGCCTGATACAAACGATGGACGATTAAATCCTCATATAAGAAATTTAGAAGAAATTTTCAACCTAAAGCTTTCTTTGGATTCAGATAGATTTGCTCCACCTCAAATAGCGGGTACAAATACTGGTAACTACACAGAACAAATGGCTGCTGGTAGGCTTTATAATGCAATGAAAGGAGTTGTGTCTTATAGATATCTTTTAATGGAAGCAGGATTTTTAAAAGCTACCGCTGCTCAACAAGGTGTTTTAGCTTCTATTATTAGAGATAAAAGTATGGCAGAAGCAGTTAATAAATTATTCGTTACAGGAGTTTTTGATGATAAAAGTTTTGAAATAGTTTGGAAAAAAATTATTCTTAATTTAAGTAGAGTTGGTATTATGGAAACTGCTTTAACAAAAGAAGAAGCTAAAGAAGAATTTAAGCATCAAATATCTTTAATGAATGAAGATAGAAACGTACAAAAAGCTATTCAAAATTATAGAGCGTAATGAACTTCATAACAGAACATTGGGATCAACTGATCTTCATAGGACTGTTAATTGTTTGGGCCACTCGCTCAAGGGAACAGATTTCTAGTCTTATAAAAGATACAGAGATACTTCAAAGCAGTATGGATATTCTAACAACACAAAACAATTATCAACAAGAAACTCTGGTTAAACTACGTGCTGAACAAGACGTTACCAACAAGCAAATAACAGCACTGTGGGACTTTGTAAACAAGATAAAAGATAAGGTAGGCTAAGAATGAATCCACCAAAAGGTATGTACGATGTCGATCTAAATAACGACGGTGTTGTAACTGAAGAAGAACTACGTGCAGCATCTGATGCAGAGAAGATGGACGCACAGAAGTCTATGGCGTGGATAGCTCTTATCTCTATGCTGATATTTACAGCGTTGGTGTTTCTACCAGTCTTTCCCGACTCTAGAATTAAAGCCCTAGCAGACCTGTTCTCTCTGTTCTACATAGGCATGGCTGGCGTTGTAGGGGCGTATATGGGCGCATCTGTTATGATGAGTAAGAAGAAATGATCAGTCTTCTAGGCACTCTTATAGGCTTTGGTACATCCATTGTACCGGAAGTATTAGGTTACTTTAAACAGAAGCAAGCTAACGAACAACAGCTTAACATGCTTGAAGCTAAAGCCAAGTACGCTTCACAACTATCAGAACTAAAGCTTAAAGAGCTTGACGCAGAAGCAGACATTCAAGAAACAAAGAGTATATATGAACATGATAGAACTATCGACGCTTCACCTTTTATCGACTCTCTTCGGGGTTCTGTGCGCCCTGTCATTACTTATCTGTTCTTTCTGATGTTTATTTGTGTTAAAGGTGTACTCATGTACGCTTTAATCGCTAATCAGAATCTTGATTGGACAATAGCTATTGAGATGGCTTGGGACTCTGAAACGCAAGCTATATTTTCTGCTATTATAGCGTTTTGGTTTGGTAACAGAGCTATGTCTAAAGCAAGGAAATACATAGCCTCTAAAGAATAGAAAGTAAGAACCTAGCATACTTTAAAGCTGCACTTTGTTTTCAGGTGCAGCTTTTTTATTTGTAGTCATGCTGAGATTGATTCAATCGTTCCATAGCTTTTTCTTCAGCTTCTTTTTCAGATAATCCTTCTTCCATGAATTGCTCCACTAAAGTTTCAAGATAGTTTTGCACACGCCAATCTAAACTCACTAGGATATCTCCCCTGTACCTTGTAAACTATGAACCATCTTACCGTGATCAATTAACAAGTTTACGAGAGCCTCTTTAGGTACTGAAACTGTTTTAGTGTTCTCTCTTGCTTTATTAACAGCAACGTGCAAAAGATGAAATTGATCATCTGTTGTACTTAACTTCATTCTTACTTTCCTTTCTTAGAAAATATTTTTCTAAGCAAACGCCTAGACTTGGTATTCTTTGCGTATTTTAATATAGCATCACTGACTGCTTTCATTCTCATTTTTATGTGCAGTGGAGTTGTAGAATCTTTGTATTCTGAATTATTTAGAAACTCTTTAGCTGATCTTTCGTATAATCCTTTATTGAACAATGCAGTAGCTTTAAGATTAAAACCTAAATCTCCACGATAAGCAGCTTGAACAAGTTCTTTTTTAAGATACAAAGGTAACACATCATAAGATGGTATCACGTTTCTGGTTATAGATATAAAACTATCTATGGTGTATTTAAAAGTTTTATCCTTATACTTTCCTGTTTGACCAACTCCTATTGTAGGAATATTTTTTGTATCTCTATAGAGTGAAGAAAATCCTTCCAACCTAACAACATGTTTTTCTATTTCGTTAAGTTTTCTGTTTTCTATCTTTTCTACGTGTTTAATCGCTTTATCTCCATACAGCAAAACATTATCTTTCTTTAGTTGTTTCACTTCTTTTTCAAGTTTATTCATTCTATGAAAACTTACAACATCTAGCATAGATTTAGCTACTACAAGATGTACACAACCGTTGGACATAACACAAACTATTACACAGAACAGTATTTTACTAAAACATTTTCTTTTGTTCATACTTTCCACTTACTATGTCGTGATACTTAACGTATCTATTATACAAACTATTAGATACTTTACCTATTCTCTTTGATAAACAAAAACAAATATTACCTGTTATTTTGTAGAAATACATTTTACATTTATTTATCATTTTCATCCTTTCCTTTAACATAAGTTATATAATCTTTATGAAATGTATCTTTACTAACAACTGATTTTATGTTTGTGTTTAACATATACCAAGCATCAGATTCAGAAACATCATTTCTAGAACATAGTTGCATATGATCTATATAGTCTCTATAGAGATTATTCATTTGACCCATACTTTTCCCTTCTTAACCCCCAATCATTTTTATCAACATCAGCCTTGCACCAAACACATGTTAATGCTGACCATGAAAAGTGATACACGGTAGACGCCCTATCGCACTGAGGGCAAACAATCTCCCGACCACCTTGCGGCGCACGGGTTTTGTTGTTAACTTTGCTCATCAGTCAGTTATCTCCTCTTTTGACCCTTGACAGGAGCATTATAATCCTCTATATACAGCACACCGAAATCTATGTCAAGAGGTAAATGAAAAAAAATGTCCTACCAGCGAAAGCAAACGGATCGAAAGAAAGGATCACGCAGAAACGTCATGGCGCACAACCTTGAAGACCCTTTGTACAGAAAAAAAGTTGTAGAATCAAAGAAAAAAAGAAAATCGGCCAAACGTTACCCTAGTTCAAAATTATTGAAAATGGTAAAGGATGACGATGATGAACTTTATGAGTAAAAAGACTCCATTCTTATGGAGTATTAAAGGTGTAAAAAGATGTCAAAAACAGAGATTATAGTGTGTTTAATAGGTATTTTAATGATTATTGTGTATATAGTCCTCCCTTCCATTACTAGGACATATTTTCCATGATTGAAGTTGATGTATCTGAAAAAGTGCTTGACAAGGCCCAAAAAGCATCCGATAGTCTAGGTGTCCTTAGAAACTCTATAGCTCAAGGCAGAGGCAATAAAGCTGGCTATGTAGGTGAGTATTGTGTTATGAATTATCTTTTAAAAAATAAACATGATGTTGTTGAAGAGAATACTTATAATTATGATTTTTACATTAACACAAAAAATAAAGGTAAACTAAAGATTGATGTTAAAACAAAATCTACAGGAGTAAGACCATTAAGCTATTACGACTGTTCAGTAGCGGAATACAATACTAAACAGAAGTGTGATGTTTATGTGTTTACTAGAATACTATACAGTCTTAAAAAGCTTTGGATAGTAGGCTGGTTACCAAAACAAGAATACTTTAACGAATCTACTTTTCTTAAAAAAGGATCACTTGATGAAGACAATGGATACGAAGTAAAAGCTTCTTGTTATAATCTTAAAATAGATAAACTTAATCTAATGGAAAACTTGTAATGGAAGTAACTTTAATAGATAGTATGGGTTCTGATCTTACAGTTGTAAATGCTGCAAGAGTTTCTTTTAACAAGGAATCAGAATGGGAAAACATAACACCCGCTGGGCCTGTTGAAAATGTCTTGACAGAAAAGGATGAGCGGCTTATAAACTACCTTGCTAAACACAATCACTGGACTCCATTCGGACATTGCTTCATTCAGTTTCGTATCAAAGCGCCTGTATTCGTTGCTCGACAGTTAGTCAAGCATCAGATAGGGCTGGTCTGGAATGAAGTGTCAAGGCGATACGTTGACGATAAGCCAGAGTTCTTTATTCCTGACGTTTGGCGTAAACGAGCTAAGAACAAAAAGCAAGGTTCAGTAGAAGATGGTTCTATACACTACAATACAGCACCTTTAATGAAATTTGTTACTGAATGTTATTCTAATATGATTAAAGAAGGAATTGCTCCAGAAATGGCAAGAATGATTTTACCACAAAACATGTATACAGAGTGGTACTGGAGTGGTAGTCTAGCAGCGTTCTCCAGAATATGCTCGCTACGAACAAAGGATGACGCACAAAAAGAAACTAGATATATAGCAAATTCTATTAGAATAGAATGTAATGATCTTTACCCTGTATCATGGAAGGCACTTGATGAACATCTTCTATCTTGACAAAGACCCAGTACTTGCAGCGCAAATGCACTGCGACAAACACGTAGTTAAAATGATTCTTGAATCCGCACAACTTCTTTCAACAGCACACCGCTTGATAGACGGTGACGAGCTTGCTGATGAATATGGTTTGTACAAAGCTACTCACAAGAATCATCCTTCTTCCAAGTGGGTACGTGATTCTTCTGAAAACTACGAATGGTTGTGGACGCTTTACGATTCACTTCTTAATGAATATACTTATCGGTACAACAAGAAACACGCTTCCGGTAGGCTTCTTCATTCTTTGTGGACGTTTCCAATGGACATAGAACACAACGATTTTACACCACCGCCACAGTGTATGCCTGACTACTGCAAAGGCTCTGACACTGTTGAAGCGTACCGCACCTACTACATAGTAGAAAAGTCAGATTTTGCTAAATGGAAAAAGCGTAAAAAGCCAGAATGGTTTAAAGTAGAAAAGTCTAAACCTTATTATCACGGGCTGGGGCTACCTGATGAAACACGTACTTGATATTGAGACTGACCATCTTGATGCTAAGAAAATATGGGTTGTGTGTTCTAAGACGATAGGCAAGGACACTGTACACGTACACAAAACAAAGGAAGAGTTTCTTTCTCACGGTTTTGATTTTGATAATGATGTGTTTATTGGACACAATGCCGTAGAGTTTGATTTCCCTGTTCTTAAACGTCTTTGGAATGTGGATATAAAGAATGTTGAAGATACTTTGATTATGTCCAGATTGTTTATTCCTGACAGAGAAGGCGGTCACAGTCTTGAATCTTGGGGATGTAAACTAGGTATAAGTAAACTGAAGTTTATAGATTTTGAGAAACTATCAGAAAAGATGATAGAATATTGTAAACGTGATGTTGAAATAACATATAAAGTATATTCTATTCTTACTGAAGAGGGTAAGGACTTTTCCCAGCAAAGTATCGACCTTGAACATGATATTGCCGACATAATATCTAGGCAGTCTAAGTATGGTTTTTATTTGAATAAACCAAAGACTTTTGAGTTAATAAACAAGACTCAAAGTAAAGCCAATAGAATAGAATGTAATATTACCAAGTATTTCCCGCCTAAAGTCAGAGTATTACGTAATGATTTACCTAAGTATACTAAGACAGGTACTATGTCTAAGGTAGGTCTAAACGGTTTTGACTACAGTGATGTAGCTGGGCCTTTTTGGAAGATAGAGTTTCAACCATTTAACATTGCTTCACACAAACAAATAGTTGAAAGAATGAATGAATCTGGTTGGAAGCCTACTGATCTAACTCCAAAAGGTTCTCCCAAAGTAAATGAAACCAATCTTGCTACGTTACCAGAATCAGCACCGGAGTCAGTAAAGAAACTTTCTGAATGGAAGATGCTTACTAACAGGTGGAAGACGGCAGAATCTTGGATAGATTCATTAGGTAATGACGGTAGAGTACACGGCAAAGTGTTTACGTTAGGTGCAGTTACAGGGCGTATGACGCACAACAATCCTAACATGGCAAATGTAGTCGCTGTAGATAAGCCGTATGGTAAGGAATCCAGAGATTGCTGGTCTTCTCCTAATGATAGCTTTCGTATTGTAGGTATGGACGCTCAAGGTTTAGAACTACGTATGCTTGCTCACTACATGAACGATACTGACTACACAAAAGAAGTTCTTTCCGGTGATCCACACAATGTTACAATGGAAGCGTTAGGTATAGATGATCGTAAACTGGCGAAAACATTCTTCTACGCATTCATTTATGGTGCTTCACCTACTAAACTAGGAAGTATTTTAGGTGTTAGTCCAGTGCAAGGTAAGATACTCAAGGATCAATTTCTTAGAAACGTACCAAGTTTAGGTGAACTTTTGAGTAAGGTAGAGGACGCATCCTCGCGAGGGTACATTCGCGGTCTGGATGGTCGTAGATTATACGTTAGACACGCTCACGCGGCTCTTAACACCCTTCTGCAAGGCGGGGGAAGTATTGTGTGTAAACAGTGGTCGATCAACATGGACCGCAGCATACGCTCTGAAAGTCTCAAGGCTAATCTGGTCAATACGGTTCACGATGAATTGCAGTATGAGAGCCACATGGACGATGCGAAGCGATTAGTCGAGCTTTCGAGCTTGACAATCAAGGAAGCGGGACGTATGCTAAACCTAAGACTTCCAATGGATTCTGAAGCAAAGATTGGAATGTCGTGGGCAGACACACATTAACTCAAGAAAAGGCTTGACAAGTCTTCTATGACTGTGTATAATAGTAATACAATTTAACCTCTTTAAGGAGAGAAAAAACATGGACAAAGTTTTATATGCTACGCTCTATTACCCTAGCCTAAGTGAAGTCAATGACATGTCACAAAGGTATGAGGTTACTCTAGGTAATCTTAACAATGACACAATTGATGAGCTTGAGAGTGCTGGCGTCAATGTACGAGTTGGTGAAGGCAAGAAAGAAGACTTTGAGTCTTTCATTGTTGCTAAATCCAAGTTTCCAATTAAAACTATGGATGCAGCGGGAAATCCGTGGAATCCTGAAATAAGAGTTGGTAATGGTACTTATGCCAAAGCTTCCATTCATACTTATGATTACAACTACAAAGGCAAGAAAGGTGTCGGAGTTGGTGTTAATGCAGTTATGATTCTGGAGTTACAAGAGTACAATCCTAATAGTTCTTCTCTTGAACCAGAACCACAGTATTTTAAAACCAGTATTCTTGAGGGCGAAGGTAGTGCGCTTGAACGAGAATTAATGTAAGAAAGTTTGAGGCCAGTAAAGTTAACGCTGGAACAGATAGTTTTGAATCAGATAATGTTATAAGGTGAATGATCGAACTACAGAACCTTATCCTCAATATTAGGTCTAATTGGGGTAACTCTAACCGTGAGTTACAGTATTCAGAATGAGGGACAGCATTGCTGAGGGAACTGAATACAAATTGATAGGAGAATAGTTCTTCTATTTCAACCGAAAGGCGAAGACATCCTGAGTATGATGTAAAACTGCTCAAAGTTTTTTGGTTCCGTAGCTCAACAGGATAGAGCAATAGACTTCTAATCTATAGGTTGTAGGTTCAAGTCCTACCGGGACCGCCAAAATGAAAAAGGAATATATGAATGCCTTTAAAAGATAAAGAACAACGACGAAAATATGATAAAGAATACAATTCGCGTCCAGAAGTTAAACAACGTAAAAAGGAATACTATAAAAAATACAGCCAGCGTACAGAATTTAAAGAAAATTATCGTAATTTTAAAGAAAATTATCATAATTTTGGTTATCACTTTTTTTGTAGAGTGCTTAAATCTGCTGAACGAAGAAATAAAACTAAATTAAAAAAACCTTTTACCATAACTAAAGAATATTTGAAAGAAATTTTTCCTAAAAATAAAATATGTCCTGTTTTAGGTATTGAATTTAAAGTAAATCGAAAGACCGGCGGCAGAGATAATTCTGCAAGTCTTGATAGAATTGATAATGATAAAGGCTATGAAATAGGAAATGTTATTTGGGTTTGTATGAAAGTTAATCAAATAAAAACAACTGCTACACCAGATGAAATAATAAAAGTAGGAGAGTTCTACAAAAAGTTACTTGAAGAAAGGTCTTGAGAATGACAGTTGAGAAAACAATTCATACTTTAATACCTGATATAAAGAATCTTATATCTGAAGGTAAGACTGATATAGATGAAGATAATATCGACATCTTTCTTAAAGCTATTACTAATGATTTAAAGAATTTTCTTGATCCTAAAGAGAAGTCTCGTTCTGGTTATCTTCGCATGTCCAGCATAGGCAGAGAAGACAGAAAGATTTGGTACGATGTACACAATAAGACACAAGTTAAGCATCCTCCAGAGTTACTGTTAAAATTCTTTTATGGTAATATAGTAGAAGCTTTGATGTTGTTTCTAGCTGCTGAGTCAGGACACAAAGTAACAAACCAACAAGAAGAGGTAAAGATAGAAGGCATCACAGGTCATATTGACGCTATGATAGATGGTGCTGTTGTTGATGTTAAGTCTGCTTCTACTCGCGCTTTTAGAAAATTTAAAACAAAAACACTTTTAGGAAATGATCCTTTCGGATACATTGGGCAGATCAGTGCTTACATGGACGCAAAGGATGTTCTTGAAGGTGGCTTTCTTGCGTTCGACAAAAGCACTGGCGACATCACCTTTATGATGGTCGATGAGTTGACGAAAATAAACGCTACGGACAGAATAAAGCACTTGAAAGAGATTATTTCGCTTGACGAACCTCCAGAGAGATGCTATGATCCTATTCCCCTCGGAGTTCAAGGGAACTACACATTAAGCACAGGCTGTTCCTATTGTGATTTTAAAAATATATGTTGGAAAGGTGCAAATGATGGTTCTGGACTGCGAGTGTTTCAATACTCCAACGGTTTAAAATATTTTACTCACGTTGAAGTAGAACCTAAAGTAGAGGAAATTACTAATGTACGCTGATAGTAAGTACAAGAAGACTCACCAACCTTGTCCTGATTGTGGCTCAAGCGATGCTTTGTCAATCTATAAGGATGGTGGGACTTTTTGTTTTTCTTGTGGTAAGGCTAGTTTATCTGACGAAGAAACGAAAGATGTTCGTGTAATAGAAAACAGTAATCTTACTTTGGGAGATGTGTCAGCAATAGACCAAAGAAGAATACACAAGGAGACTTGTGTTAAGTATAATGTTATGCAAAAGACTATCAAAAGTAAGTCTTTACATATCTATCCTTATTACAATTCCAGTGGTTTTCACGTTGCAAGTAAGATACGTTTTGTTCCTAAACACTTCTTGATAGAAGGACGAATTTCTGATACAGGTTTCTTTGGTCAGCAAGCATTTGGTAAAGGTGGAAAGTACATTACTATTTGCGAAGGCGAAATAGATGCTTTGTCAGCTTATCAAATGTTTGATAGCAAGTGGCCGTTTATATCTGTTAGAACAGGTGCAGGATCAATTGAAAAAGATATCAACGATAATTATGATTTTCTTAATAAGTTTGAGAACATAATTATATGTTTTGATAATGACGATGCAGGGAAGATTGCAGCGAAGGTAGCTTCTGAGTTGCTTGCTCCTAAAGCTTCTGTTGTACGTATGCGATACAAAGACCCTAACGAGTATCTGTTAAAAGGTAAGATAGCTGAGTTTAAACAGGATTGGTGGAACGCTGAAAGATACACGCCTGAAGGTATTGTGTCAGGTGACAGTCTTTGGGATGAGTTGTTAAAAGGACCAGAGAAGGCTATTGTTCAGTATCCTTACAATGGTATTAACAAAGCTACTTACGGATTAAGAAGTGGAGAGCTTGTTTGTATCTGTGCTGGAACTGGTATAGGTAAGTCCAGTTTTATGAGAGAGATATGTTACCATATCATATCTAATACAGATAATAATGTTGGCCTTTTGTTCCTTGAAGAACCAATCAGAACTACTGCTAAAGCTTTGATGGGTGTTCACTCAAACAAGAACTATCATCTTCCTACTACTGAATATACATTGGAAGAATACAGAGAAGCTTATGACAACACTGTAGGAAGTGGAAGAATATTCTTCTTTGATCATTTTGGTTCTAATGCGATTGAGAACATTACAAACAGAATAAGGTACATGGTAAAGATACTTAAATGTAAGTATATAGTTCTTGACCACATATCTATTCTTGTCAGTTCTCAAGAGTTTGGAGCAGATGAAAGAAGAAACATTGATCAGTGTATGACCAAGCTACGTACTCTTGTACAAGAACTTGATATTAGTCTTATCATTGCAAGTCACCTAAGACGAACTCAAGAAGGTTCACATGAAGAAGGTAAAGAGTTGTCATTGAACCACCTTAGAGGATCACACAGTATTGGTCAGTTAAGTGATATCGTATTGGGGTTGGAAAGAAATGGGCAAGCTGATTGTCCTGTTGAAAGAAACACAACAAAGGTACGTGTCATCAAGAATAGGTTTAGTGGAATAACTGGTCTTTGCAGTACGTTGTTCTATGACACAAATACAGGAAGACTTAACGAAGTCTCTTCTCAAAATCAAAAAGACAATGAGTTAATGTAACGTGTCAATCTACGTTCAACAAAAAGTTCTTACAGAAGATGTCATCAATAATTCTACTGTAATGTTTGCTTATTTGGAGAATGACAAGAAGTCTGGTGGAACTGCGTTAGCTACTTTTCTTAGAGATTCTGATCAAGGAATAGGTTTAAGATTGAAGAAAGCTCACGGTGATCAAATAGGATGTTATTGGGACGATAAAGAGTTTAGGTATAACACAGATAAAATGAAGGAAGATATAGGGAGTTTAGAAGATTTTCTAAGAAATAATGGAACTGCTGTATTTGCAAAAGGAGATTTTGATTCCTACAATGAAGATAGGTTTCTTGAAATATCTCCTCGTTCCTATAAATATTTTAGAAATAGAATAACTAAACTTCTGCGTATCTACAGACCGTGATGGCTAAGAAATACAAAGACTACAGGTTTCGCTCTATTTTTGAAAAAGATTTTGCGCGTGATCTTGAAGAAAGAAAGATAGATTATGAGTACGAAACTAAAAAGCTAACTTGGATACCAAAACCTAGAACTTATACGCCTGACTTCTATCTTCCAGATTATGATCTTTATATAGAAACTAAAGGAAGGTTCACTACTTCTGATAGAACAAAACATCTTTGTGTATCAGATCAGCATCCCGACATTGATCTTAGGTTTGTGTTTATGACGCCATATAACAGGTTGTCAAGATCATCTAAAACAACGTATGGTGATTGGTGTACTAAGAATGGTTTTGTATTTTCTAAAGAAAGGATACCGAAAGAATGGATGAAGAAGAAGAAGAAGAAGAAAGAATAAAAGAAATTCTTGAAGAAGAGAAAAGGGATTTAAGACCTAACAGAGTATACATTATTCTGGAAGATATTAAAAAAAATCCTTTAAGTGAATATGGACTTTTTACAGAATTAGAGGATGAAAGTGAAGTGGATGACGGTTATTTTAATGTAAAAGTTATCGACACAACTAACAATGATGATCCAAGAGCATCAATGTCTTTTATAATTTCTCAAGGACTCTTTTGCATACTTCAAGAATCTTTAATGGAAGTTTATACAAAAGGTTCTAAATATATTTTAAAACAAATGGGAGATAATGTTGTAGATTTTTTACCTAATTTGTTAAATAAAGCGAAAGGACCGCCAAATGGTAGCGGATATCATTAATCATCCACAACACTACAACATGCAAGGGCTGGAAGCTATTGATATTATTCAAGCTTCTATGACTGATGAAGAGTTTAGAGGTTATCTTAAAGGAAATATTTTGAAGTATATTATAAGATATAAACATAAAGGGAAACCAAAAGAAGACTTGTTGAAATCTTCTTGGTATCTTAACAA
>VTLG01004277.1_pt1 | contig 27507 bp, 43 predicted proteins | sample 4694571 | NCBI WGS metagenome assembly VTLG01 (sample SAMN12604809, study PRJNA352737) | marine metagenome | biome: ENVO:00000447; feature: ENVO:00000209|ENVO:00000569|ENVO:01000036; material: ENVO:00002151; isolation source: viral sequences binned using virsorter ...
ACATTTTCTGCCATCATGCAGGCCCCCCGGTTGCCGTTATAGAACTGATGGCCACCGCATCATCAAAATCAAACGCCTTTTTTTGCGGGATGATAGTGAGCCCTTCGCTGTTTCTGCCGTAGCCTGAATTGTCGCAAAGCACGGCCAACCCCTTGGTTGTGTTGATCAGGTCGATAGCTAAAACGGCGTGGCGCATCCATAAATAGCAGATAGCAACTTGAAATCCATTAAGCAAGCACGTTGCTAGCTCTGCGCCGTTATTCGGCTCGATGTCCCACCATTCTGTTGCCCGGTAGCCTAGAGCCGCCTGCTTGGTTTCTTCCGTGTAATATTTGCGGGACTGCCTGCCAACTGCGTTTGGCGGATAGTGGCTTTGTGGCGCTATACCTTTTCCGTGTATGTGGCTAATCGCCTGCGAAACCATGCCGCCTACGTCCCGAAAGCTTTTTACTGGCCCTGCTACCGACGCCGGGGATAATGGCGTTTGGCCATAGCCCAATTGGCACTGGCGGTAGTGGAAGTTCTGTACGACGCATTGCGCCCAGCATGAGCTAGTGTTTCCCTGATTTAGCGACTTCAATCCGGTGGCTTTTCTGATGTCTAGGCTTCGTGCTTTGTGCCTTTCTTGCTTTTCTATGCATGTAAGCCATTGACTCTCGGGTATGAGTGGCAACCCGACGCGACCGGAACCAGACGAGCCGCACAGCGGGGATTCTTGCCGGTCCCTTGGCTGGACGCCTCCATCATATCCAGGCTGGCCCTCCTCGATCCACTCCCCCTGTACGCTTGATAAAAACATCAACGCAAAACCCCCTCCACAACTTTAACCGCCTCCATTGTGGTGAGTGGAAATTGTGCCGATATTGCTTTTTTCGTGTCGCTATTGCTGACAATCCACCATGGCAGCCGCTTGCCATCCACTAGCTTGGCCGCGTCCTGCCACTCTTTTTTTAATCCTGTTAAATCCTGGCCCGGTTCGACTTTGCGCATCTGACCGCCGGCACTATCTATGCTGCTCCTCCATTCTTGGCTGCTCAAAGCTAGCCTCTGCTCGTATGGCAGGCTGTGCCGCTTGCTTGTGTCTTCGACAACCAGCACCCGCAACCCCTGGCCTATCATTTGCCCACTGTGGCTCGGTGTGTTGCTATTGCTTAACACCCAAAAAACAAGTGCCATTAAAAATATCGTCACATTGTCGCGGATTACGTCAGACACTGTCGGCCTCTTCGGGGTCCACGAATAAGCAAGACAAGCATTCGGCAGCGTGCCGCTTGAGTTGGGCATTGTTTGTTTTACGTGCCCTGGCCATAAGGTGCCTAATCGCCAGAAAGGCCTCCAGGTCATCGTCCGCAATCGGCTTAGCCTTTTTAGGACTTGCGTTTGCTTTGAGTGCAGACAGAAAAAGCAGCCGATTGCGGTTCACGAAAGCAAAAGCAAAAGCAAGAACAATCAATGCTTCCGTTTGCCTTTCGGCAATAAATCCTTTAATTATCTCCACTTTACGGCCTCGCCTGTATTCCATTAGATCGAAGCAAGCTACCCGCCAACGGACCGGGCGGCATGAATCGTTTTCTCCCAGCGGGATAAAATCGGATCCACTTTATCGGACCAGAAATCTTGAGCACTTCCTGCATACTTGGAAATTTCGTAAACGATCCGCCCCGCTGCATCGTCTGTAAAGTTGCAGACAATGCCCCTGATAATTGGGCGGTCAGATAATATAGTTCCGGCGATAGTGTTAATCAGGTTCTCAATTTCATCGGCTAGCCCGTCGCGGTCCTCCTGGCTATCACCTACGGACAATGCCGACTTTGTAAACTCAAAAACCTCCCTAGCTAGCTCGTGGACTTCTTGCGGGGTAAGATCGCCATCTTCGCGGACTTCTGTCCATTTGTCTGCTATGTCTTGGGCTTCTTTTCGTAGTCCCATGGCTGTGCCTTTTAGATAAATGGGGCGTGGGCCTACTGCCCATAAATATTTCCGCTAGTCCCTTGGGACTCCGTGAGTTTAACACCCCACCCTACCCGCCGGGGTTGGCTTGCAAGTAAAAAACCAAACTGGGAATGCCGATTCTAGTCTTTTTTGCGTCTGTTTGTCAAACATTTGCTACAGGCTTTGCCAGCATGCGTGCGTGGGTATGCCGTTAGCTGAATTTCTCCGCCGTCCAACCGTGCCTCTATATACATTTTCATTTCTTCCCAATAGGTTAGCCTGCCATGCTCAACCCTCAAAAACTTCTCAGAATCAAGCCCGCGACAAGTCAAGCAAACGCCTTTAACTCTAGCCGTCCCAATTCCGTTACACTCGTTGCATTTCATCGCCGCCCCGCCTTTTTTCCCCTTGCTTTAGTGGCTTTCCTTATGGCCCAATCTAGCCTTGCCATACACGACAAGGCAAACTGTTTCGTAACTTCTTGTGCTTCGTCTCTGGGCATGTGTCGCGTGCAATTGTCTGCAATAAAGTTAAATCCAGACAACGCCTCCTCACATGCCTCCAGCAGTTCAGGGGCAGCCGCCGCTAGCCGCGCGTTTGCTTCAGCCTCATGCTCGGGGCACCTGCCATCATGATACTGCAGGATGTTTGTGGCTGTGTAAGATGGTCCGTTTTTCAACTCCCACCAGTACGTGAACTTCACCGGGTGCCATGGTGCTGGAGTGTGGCAGCTCATGTATAACCTTTCTATGGCTTTATTGCGGTTTCGGTAAATCTTCCAGGAAGTGCGTTTCCCTTTTTTGCGATGATAATTGGCAGGCCGTGTCCCATATCTCGGCCCTTGGCCATTCCGTAATATCGTGCAAAGTCTCAACGAGTTGTTCAAGTCTCGCTACTATTATTTCTTGATTACTTTCGTTTCCTCGCATTGTTACTCCTCGCAAAATATGGGCCAGCTTGCGGTGATTTGTTTACGGCTAGCGTCGAACAACATGAACGATTGTGTAGGCGGTTCGTAGGCGAAACCGTGCGCCATTGCATATTCATCCCAGCCCTTGATGCTGCCCGCCACGGCAATGCCTGACATGATGTTCCTCGTGTGAAAGTGCCCCAGCATGGTTAGGATTGCGGGCTTTGTTGAATTCTGCCGAAGAACCCAGCGGTTAGCCGGAACCAACAAACCACCCACACCGCCGCCGTACTTAATTTGATGACCGTGGCATGTTCTTATGTCGCATCCGCGAACTAGCGTTGTATAAAAAACATCACTCTCAGGAATGATCCACTCGATGCGGTCATCTTGTATTCGTTGCCGCAACGACCAGTACACCAGAGACTCCCGAGAAGTCTCGTAGTCGTTTTTGAATTGGTGTTTTTTCGTCGTCCTTCCGTGGTTGCCACGATGGCAAACGATCCGCAGCTTCTTTGGATCGCCATGCTCGAAGAATGTATTGATTGCGCCGCTCAATAATTCAATTGCAAACTGGGCCTCTTCTGCTGTGCCCATTGCGTTTGTTTGTTCTAGTTCGGGATGCAAATACCCCGTCACAAAGTCACCGCCTAAAACCAATAATACCTCGTCTATCAAAATGTCTTGGCGATGGAGCCGCAGCATCTTAACCGTTGATTGTGCGAGTGCGTCCACCCGCTTTTGGCAAATCTCAGGATTGAACTTGTTCAGCCCGTTGGTTTTGTTTTTGCTCACCACTTCGGCAACGTGCCAGTCGGTCCAGTGTATGATTGCAATTCCGTGACGCTTTGCACCTTTGCGTTTTCGCATTGGCTGCGCGCCAACGGTATCCGCCGCCCCCAGTTCCGCAAATGCTTCAACCGTGGCTTCTAGTTCTTCGGCTCTGTCTAATGCGCGCCGCTCGTTTGCTTTGGCTATTCGCAACTTATTCTCTAATCGGCGTTCTCTGCTGTTTTGCTCGGTGTCGTCCGGCATGGATTCGAGTATTTTCTTTGGGCTAGCCATCGGTGCCTCGCTGGCTCATTGTGTGTCGAAGGGTGTTGTGTGCGCGTTCCACGCCCTGCTCAGCCAAGATGCTCGAAACGAATCGTGCAAGTGCCGACTTGCTTGCTATCTTTCGCCTAACCAACGGATCATTTGCGAACCAAAGATCAATGATTCCGCACAGTTCCTCATGCACACCCGGCGCAACTGCTGCAAGCTCCTCTTCCCATGATGTGCCCCTCTTCTCATCTTTGTCGGGCATGGCTTCGAGCCGAGACATTAAGTCGGTTTTTGACTTTCGCTTCGCCATGGTTGCGCCTCCGTGCTACTCGATGAGTTCCTCACAAATTTCTTGCATGTGCGGCCACACCGCTGCGACCACAGCTTCCTCAATTCGCTCTACTGCTGCCTCTGCTAGGTCCGGTGCCGTTGCGTGGATTGCTTCGTGTGTTAGTGTTGCCATCATTTCTTTTGGCGGCACCGGCGTATGAATTGAGATTGTCCTTTTCGCCCAGTCGCATGCGCCGCTTGTTGTCTCGTGCTGATTTTGCGGCATGGTGCGATGGATTACACGCCATCGACGATAGACAACTTTTGGTCCGTTCTTGTCTTGCGTAACTTCGGGAATTTTTATGTATCGCATAGTAAGATTTCGTCATGTGTTGCGCGTAAGTCCCTGCACTTTCTCACCGATACAGGACGCAAGCATACCACCAGCCGTTTGCGCCCTTGGCTGCACCGATCTGGATCGGCTTTCTTTTGCCCCAATAGCAACAGTGTCGGATTGCAGAGTCGCGCGTTCGTCCCTTGCCCACGCCCTCGGCCCGTCCGCCGCCGAAGCCACCGCCAACATGACCAAGCTTACGTCTGTTCGCTTGTATGTCGGCCTTACGTTGTGCGAGAGTTGTAGCACTCGCTTTTTTCGGATTGGTGGTATTTTCGGCGTGCACTGTTGCGCACGTCGCAACCAATAAAGCTAAAATAAATTTCATCCGTTTGATCCCTCTGGCTTTTCCCCAAAGATCTGCACCAAAACAGAAGGCCCATTTTCTCTTTGCGTCTTGTCTTGGTGGCAAACCGTCTCAATAACGTATTCAGGACCATCGTCATGCAGCCAGTTGCATGCCACCATAGCGTCAATGAGTTCTTTGGCGTTTCCTCGCAACTTGCTGTCTGAGTCCCAGAGCCTCTGGTTAGGTCCTAAGATTCTGGTAAGCTCGATCACAACCGGGCCATCTATCGGCGTTCGTGGCTGGGTGTTTTCTCTGATGTGCTGTTCGATCTCCTTTCTAACTTTTGCAGAGCTAAACCACTTATTCCCCCTGCCATCGTTGCCGTTAGTAAGCTCAATGTCTAGCCACTCTTCAATCAGTGGGTTCCATTTATTGGCGTTCGGTTCATCTGCTTTCATTTGCTGCCCCTCCTGGCTGCCATTCGTAGGCCGCGTTGCAATCATTCGATGCGTACCACCTCTTTAGGTCGTCGTATGGTCTTGCCGTCTTCAGTGGCTGCCGGTCTGGCATGTATTCAGTTGGCCCACATGCCGGGGGGCCTAGCATTTTCCCCCCTTGAATCCTTCGCGTTCCCGCTTTCCATTCTTCAAGCTGCGAAGATAGCACCCTCCTTCGTGGGCAGTCGCAATCACACAAAGCAACGTGGTGCAATCCGTTTCCGCCAGCTTCCTTTTTTCGGTTCCACCATCGCCGGGCAATAGATAGCCAGCTTGCAGGGCTGTAAGTGTAAGCGTCTATGGCCCTTGCTGGATCCCATCGGTCTGGGTTAAAGCCCCCCTTTATTTTATCCCGGTCTATTTTATGCCGCTCGATCTTGCCGAACTCTGTGCGGTAGTCTTCGACGAAGTGAGGATTCCAGACTTCTACGATTCCGGTGTCCCGGCATCGCGTGCAAAGGTAGCTAGGTGGGTCGGCATAAGTTGTCTGTGCATGCTCTCGGCCCGCTTTTGCATCCCGTAGGATCGTCAAGGCAATGTCGCCATAAGCAGGGACCGGCAATTGGCCACGCTCCATTCGGTCTATGGCCGCCAGCCCTTCCGCATGTGTAACATTGGAAAGAGTGCGGGCCCAGCTATCTAGCTGTTCTTGCCATTCTTGCTCATCTTTGGTGCCGTTGGCTAGTGCTGCCTGCTGCACGCAATCGGTTCGCCACCTCATGAACCCTGGTGCAACTTTGGAGAAACGCCGCAGAATACCCCTAAGCTCTGTTGTGTTCAAAACGGTATTACCTTTCCTTTCGGGCCTACGCTAAATTTGTCCTGTCTCCTGCACCACCCCCGATATGCTGCTTTCCAATCTCGCATGGGATTGCGGCCCACCTTCCAACCGTTGCTGGTGTAATAATCCAGGAAATCCCCTACGCAATCCGGCAAGCTTTCGGCCTGCACCAATCCTAGCACATCCTGCACAGTGGGTGGCGAAAATCGGGCCTTTGCGCCCTTCCCTTTAGCTTTAGCTAAAGGATCTCTTCTCTTCTCTTCTCTTCTCTTCTCTGGTCCTGCTTTTGTCCGCTTCTCAGCGTGACACTTTGCGGACACTTTGCGGGACAATTGCTTGCGTTTCTGCTCTAATCCCCTTTTTTTCGCGGATTCGCCGTTGTGGCTAGCGAAGTCGGGGAATGTAAGTTCCCAATCTTGGCCATCGAGCCAGCCCACCGCCCGCATCGCTTCGCAGAATCCTTCGCACGATATGAGGTCGTCCAAAAAGGATTGCGTCACGCTGACAGCGTGACCATTTGCGGAATGTTCATCGGCCCACGCCCAGACGGAATGGAGCCTACCAACCACGTCATGCCTTCCGATTCCCGCTAATGATGCAATCCTTAAAACGTCTGGGTCGTTGGCTAAATTGTTTCTCATTTTTATCCAGTCACCGGCCATCTTCGTGCCTCCATTTGCCGTCGCCCCACCAATCGATATCGCTAAAATTGGCCAGCAAGCACTTGCGACGCTTCGCCCTTTCTCGGGGGCAGGTGTTGTCTTCGTTGTTCTTCCACATTTGCCGAACTACTCGCGTAAGGTGTTCCTGGTTGTCCCTCTGCGGCTGTTCCTTAGCATCTTCGCCGTAAAGCACTTGGCGAACTGTTGCAACCGTCAAACCCATTTCCGCTGCAATGGCCTCCACTGTAAAACCGATGGCCTTGTTCCTTTTGATCTTGGCCGTTTGTGGGTTGGTTAGATTCACAAATTACCCCCCTCTTTTGAAGGAAACCATTTCAACTCGTTGCCGCTACCGCGACCCACAGAAATCACCAGGTTTCGGGCTTCACATTCTGGCAGCCTTCTCGCGATCTCGTGCCGATCTAGCCCGGTTGTCACGGCGTATATTTCTGCAAGCTTTTTAGATGTTAGACCCGGCGACATTTGCACTAAAGCCGCCACGTGCTGCCGGTTGGATTCCGCTTTATTTCTGTGCTTTGCTGCTGCGTTGTGGCTGCTCTTAGGGTCTGTAGTCCTGGCCATGGGATGTTGGTACTTTTGGAAAAGTAGATTCTGTTTCATGCTAAAGCCTCCTGTCTGCGAATCTCGGCGGCCTCTTCTTCTGTGATTGGCGTCTGGCTATTGTCCAATGCACCTAAACTGGCTTCTTGCTCCTCTAGGATTTGCATAAGCTCCGAATAAATTCCCAAAGTGATTCCGTCGCTGCTCCGCAATGCAGCGACACGGGCGGAACACTTCTCCAACTGCTCTGCTGTGGTACTCTGCCGGATGGCAGCAATCGCACGGTTCCTAAGATCCTGCCCGTTATCGTGCTTAGCCCGCATGTCCTCTACATATGCGCAGTCCTCAAACAACCCCATAAAAATATCAGCATTGAATCCTAGCAGGGCCAGCGACTTGGATTGTGCGGATGTTCTAAGTTTTTTGTAGCAGTCGTTTCCTGCTACAAAAGGCATGTCTACAGAAATTTGAAACTCTGCGCCGGGGTAGGCGAATACAGCATCTAGGACCAAAATGAACTTGCTGTCATGTTGCAAGATTGAGTACTTGCAGTTTTTCAAGCCCCAGCCGCTGCCATACGGTCCCCAAAGCTCCGTAGCCCTCTTGACCTGAGCCTGAGCACATACTGCCGTAAATCCGCCCCTGGTTTTAACGGTCTTTGTGCTTTTTGGATCTGTTTCGCAAACCTTAAGCCACAACTCCATGTTTTCTTTTTGCGTCATGCCTTACCTTTCTTTCTGTTTCGTCAACGTATTCCGCAAACGATTGGAGCAAGCTGGAAAGCCGGGCTATGTAGCCTTCATCACGGCCCACCCTTACCACTGCCATCGTCTGCCCATCTGCCAGCCGATTGTCAAAGCTTACAAAGTCGCACCAGTCTCGGCCCGTGACCATTAGTAGCCCCTGTACCTGCGCAACGTACTGCTTAGGCACGGCACCCGTCACCAACGTCCGCACATGCTCCCGCGTAGTGTAAGGGCACTTTATCTCTAGGATTCCCAAGCCGTCTGCATGCACCCCGTCAGGACTGCCGCCCACGGACTCGCAATCAGACCAAGACACGAATCCGTACGTAACAATGTTCGCGCCTGTCCTCCACTGATAGGCAGCACGGGCAAAGGGCTCCATGTCATTGCCGTGCGTAATCGCAGCAGTCTTTAGCTCTGGGGGGGGAATCCATGCTGGATTATCCAGCAGCAAACGTTCCCCCACTATCTCAAAACAATAAGATCGGGCTGTTTCAGACCAATCAGAGCCGGCACGATTCCTGGAAACGTCCCTAAATCTAGATGCTGTGCATCTTCCTGCCCTGGCACGGTGCCATGCTTCGCTACCCTGCTCGGCAATTCCTTTTATGGGCTTGGTCATCGCAGCAGGCCAAGTGTTAAAGCCGTGGCCGCCGCACCGCAAGCCGCAGACAGAAAAAGCCAGAACCGAGAAACCAGCGGCTTAAAGTTGTCTGGGTAAAATTCTTTCTTTTGCGTGTCTTTTTTGACTGGTGATTCAGTCTCTATCGGCCCTGGGTCACAAAGGAAGTCCATAATCTCTTCAATTGTTTCCGGCTTTCGTCTTGTTTTAGCCATCTTTGTGCCTCCTAATTTGAGTAATAAAAAGGTTGTGATTTCTCTTCGACAAAGCCCGCAATCTGCCCGGGATGGTCCCCCAGTCCCACCAGTCTGGCGGGCACTCTTCCGTAAGCACCTCTAGCAAGTCTTCCAGCTTTGCAAGTGCCTCTTCTGTGTCTGCGAACAGTCCCGTCCCTTCGTTTTCGCAGTAGGTGAGCCCGTCTCTGTCCCTTGGGGATTGCATGTTACTTCCTCCCTGGACGCATGAACTTAGGCAGCTTGCAATCTTTCGCGGCTATCACTGGCCTGCCTGCTACAAGCTTGTGCTTGATCCTTTTTTGAGCAACCCACCTCTGCACTATCTGCCGGCTACGGCCCATGCGGCGTGCCGCTTCCGCCAATGTTATGTATTCGTTTTTTTCTTTTCCGCTCATCGCATGTCCTTCTAGCGTTTTCGTGCTATCGAATTAAAAACCCTTCTGACCACAAAAGACCTTAAAATACTTGCAGCCGTAAACAATAAAGCTATTGCAACTTCCTGATTCGTCTCGACTTCAATGCCAAACGAAGAAAACAATTTAATTTGTATAAAAACAGCCAAGATAAAGCCAATAAATACGTTGGTGATGGACTCCAATGCAGACATCCTGGCAGTTTGGCCACTAGAAAAGCTTTCGTGAACTTTGCGATTCATTGAGTGCCTTTCGGGCATTTTTTACGCTCTGGTTGAAGTAGCTTCCTTTTAGCTCGATCCCTACAGCCTTTCTATTTAGCTTTACAGAACAGCACACTTCCGATCCAATGCCCATGAATGGAGTTAGTACCGTTTCTCCTTCGTTGCTCCACAGTGTTAAGCACCGATCAATAACGTCTAGCTGTAGTGGGGATATGTGTTTCTCGTCTTGCTCTTCCCTTGCGCCATTCTTATTTAGCGTGTTAGATTGCCTTATGTCCATCCATACCGGGCTGGCGTATCGTCTCCATATGTTGTGGCTCCTCTTTAGCCCAGATCCGCCCGGGTCATCTGATCCAGCGTAGTTGATCAGCCCTTCTGGGTGTGATACGGGGATGCCGTTTTCCCCTGGCTTCCTGAATGCCAAAATATAATCAGGCAACCCAGACCTAGAGCGGGTGCTGTCCTTCTGGAGCTGCTTGTGCATCAGCCCTAGTGCCTTTGTGCGAGTGACTTCTATAAGCGGATCCTTCCAGATCAGTGTGCGGGAATGGTACACAAATGATTGAGATTGAAAAGCACGGATTATGTCGCCTGTAAAATCCTTAATTCCAATTACACCGTCCCGCTCTTTCATTGATGGCAAATCCATGCAATGCACCGCAACCACCCGCCCCGGCATAATCACGCGGTAAAGCTGTTTGATTAAAATCGAAAAGTGTTCAAAGAATTCATAGGTATCCTTGGAATTACCCATGTCGCGTTCGGAATTTGAGTAGGAGTATAAGTCGGCAAACGGCGGACTAAAAACACTCATCCCAATGCTGTCGTCCGGTATGCCCTGCATCACCTCGCAACAGTCGCCATTGTACAATGCAAAGCTTTCACCGATTTCCTGCTTTATCAATTCAACCATGACGGCCCCTTCATTTTTTCGCGGGTTATATAGTTGCTAGAATTTCCAGAATCTGCACGTTTCATGTTTTCTACTACCATCCTGAACATTTCATCGGCCTGACTCTCTTTGCGTCTTAGGTTTCCCAAAACAGAAGCTTCCGATTCTGTCGTAACGATGTGAACTTCTACGGCACTAGCCTGCCCAAAACGCCAGCACCTCCTCACTGCTTGGTAAAATTGCTCATGCGAGTGCGACGGGAAAAAGGACATCCTATGGCAATGCTGCCAATTCAGTCCAAAAGCTGCCATGGATGGCTTAGTAACGATCCTCTTTATCTGGCCCGATTGAAATGCCTCAATCCGCTCTTCTTTCTCCTCATCCGTTTGCGCCCCGGTTATCTCTTCGCAATCTCGCATTTGCTCTGACAGCATCTTGCTTTCGGAATTAAGCGAACACCACGCTATGAAAGCATCATCTGTGCTATTTGCAATGTCGGCAACTTTCACACACCTGCTCTGAATGGTTCGCCTCCTCTCGGCCCGCTGTTCATTCAGGCCGACAGCCTCCATGGGAAATAGCATTCCGGGCAGCGCTTCGCTCTCTAGAACATGGTCTTCTATTCTTAAATCTGGCAGCTTGAATTTTTTATCATCATAGCCAATATCTGCGGGTGTGCGGATTGCACGAGCCCATCCCGAAACAAAACGCCAGAACGGGGAATTGCCGTGTCCCTTTAGCCTCCATGATGACGTATTACTAGCGTCATGAACGAAATACGTTGCAAGCATCTCCACTCGTCGCATGATACCCAATGCTTCAACGCTGTTGCCTAGTTCGGTGTAATCGTTTGGGCTTGGGGTTGCAGAACAAAGTAATCTGTATTTAATGGGCCTCATAAAGTCGATGATTGCATTACGGGTGCTTCCGCTGTAGCTTTTTAAAATGCTGCTTTCATCGCAAACGCATCCAGCAAAATCAGACGGATCAAAATGATGCAGTCTTTCATAATTTGTAACAACCACATCCGCATCATGTCGTCCGTCGCTGCTTCTTGCCGCTTCAACGCCAAACTTATCCGCCTCTTTTACGGTCTGGCGGCTGACCGCCAATGGCGTAACTATTAAAACGGGCCTGTTCTCTTTCTTTGCAACGCTATCAGCCCATGACAATTGCATGGCTGTTTTCCCTAGTCCGCAATCGGCAAATATCGCAGCCCGGCCCAGCTTTAATGACCATCTCACAAGGTCGCTTTGGAAGTCGTACAGCCACCCATGCAGATCACCAGCATCGAATCCGAATCCCTGATTGGTCTTAGACTTTGATGATATAAACGCTGCATAGTCCATTGGCGTGCCTTTCAGATAAAACAATCGGATGAACGCGACAAGCATATTAAATCGGTTGTCATTGTCAACGGCAGTTAGCTGAACTTATCTTTTTTCCTTTTTATTTCCGCCCATGCTAGCGGGGGGGGCGGTGATAGTTGTTGCCGCCTTATTCCCGCCTTATTCCCGCCTTATTTCCGCATGCTGGCGCATTATTACCCTATTATTACAGACCCATTGCCCCACCCCCCACAAGAGGGGCGGGAATAGTTATTCCCGGCTTATTACCGCCTTATTACCGCCTTTATGTTTTAAAATAAATTTCTTTTTTTGAATTAAGTATTGACGCTAACCATGGCGATGTTACAATTGGGGCATGACAAACGCAACCACGCCAACAAAGGAGAAAACAATGAAGAACCAGCAGGCCGCTAAAACTAAAAACGATAGAGGCGTTTTTCCTAGTGCATTACTTATCGACGCTGGCAGGTCTAATATTGAGGGGTATCTGTGCGACGTCCTAAATGCTCATTACCTAGGGATCGACAAAAACGGGCATGTTAGCTACGGGGTTTCTACAATGGTTGAGCATTTTATGTCGCAAGAGGAAATTGATGAGCACGTAAGTCAGCTTTGCCAGTAAGCATTTACCACTAACTTTTAAAAGGGCGAAACAATGACCGCTAAAACTAAAAACAAGTTGAACCGTAAAGAACTAAAAGATCTCATCCGGGATCTTGGGTTCGATCACCAACTCTTAAGCACTCGTGGCCAAGAAACCTATGACAAAATCAGGATTGCACTGGCTGAATAAGTTGAACATTAAACCACCACTAACTTTTGAAAGGGTAAAAAGGATGACTACAACGATTGACCAAACACTGCTGAAAACGATCAAGGGAGTGCAAGTTGAATATTTCGGCAGCGTCCCCGACTGGTACACCGACGAATTGCAGCTATTCATCGAGAATTGGATTTACGAGTCTGATTCTATTGTCGTCGAGTCTTGGCGTATCGAGCAAGAGATCGAAGCCGACGAAGAAATTAGCAATGCCGAAGCACAACGGCGTGCCGTTGTCGAGTTTGGGCATCTTAAGTTTTTGGAAACGCTCGAAAACGACAACCTCGCTTACGACTGCGTTTGCGTGTCGCCCATTTGCTAGAACTACCACCCCAAACGAAAGGCAAAATAAATACCATGGAAGAAAAAAACAGACGCGGCGGAAAGCGGGAGGGATCTGGAAGAAAGCCTTACCCCCCTGGCGTGAAAAAAGTTTTATACTCGATGCGACTAAAACCAGAGATACGGCAATACCTGCAAAGCAGAGAAAATGCAACCGAAACCGTGGAAACAGCCATTCTTCGGAGCAAGTCCTACCGTGCTTGGTTGCTAAATCACGCCAATCAATAGGCTTGCACTAGCTAGAACATATCCCGTTCACTGTTACCTGCACGGCGCTCAAGTCGCATACTGTAGGCATTGGACTGCCAGAAGAGCTGGTTGCAGGTGGGGTGATTGTCATGGTCATTGCGCCAGCCACATCCCGGCAGGGATCTCCTGCGTCAAGCTCCAATTCACCCATAGCGACATGGGCAGAAGTGTTAACGCTCGAATCGAATACACGTACCACAAGATCGCACTTCCCACCAGTCTTCGCCACAATGCGCCAGTTAATGTAAGTGACGCAATTGAAACCACCACCATAAACTCTTTCGCCATGACATTCCCATGCGGCAGAGGCCGATGACTTGTATACACAGAATGTATCGTTAAGGCCCTCGCACAAACCAGGACAATCATAATCCGAGCTATCAGTTGAGCCAGAGATGGTGATTTCGTAGCCGTCAAAATCGCCAGTACAGCAATCATCACAGTAGAGTGGACAGCAACAACTAGATCCATCCTCATCATACATCAGACTACCGCCTGGGGTTCGGATGATCTCCCCAAGTGAATTGCGAAGCAACTTTTTAGCCATCCTTCGCAGCCTCTGCTTTGCCCCAATGACCTAGTGGGCACTTTTGATCAGCCCATCCTAATTTGCTAGGGGTCAGTTCTGGATCTGAATGAATGAAGCAGCCACATGACTTGTGCTTACAAGTCCCCACCTCTGGTAGTTTTGCCAAAGCAGCAGGGATCTTCTCGGTGCCAAGTATTTCATACAGATTACTCGGGCAGGTCTGGCATATGTCGAACCTCTCTTTGATCTGCTTAGCGTTTGCCTTTGGCCTTCCGGCAGCAGCATGACCTACTGCTGCTTTGGTAAAATTTATAGCACGCTTGATGGTCCCTGGCCCCTCTACTTCATTGTCATAGACACGCCACTTTTCTTTGGTGGCGGTGTCTATGAATAGTGTGTAGCCTTCTTTAGGTCGTGGAAATTCTTTTATCATTTGACGCCACTCCTTTTTTAATCATCGCAGTCGCCCAAGTCGATAATATCTACAGTCTCCTCGTCGCACACTTGCTGCACGATCACCCTTTTTCGGTCTTGCTTTAGCTTATCGCCGTCCTCATAAACATTCGTCACAACCCACAGTTCTTCGGGGTTGCATACTTTGCACGAGCTATACGGGCCTAGGTATGTTATAGACTCCTGGTCTACGGTGGCATCGTTCGGCAACTTAGAGACCACGTAGCAGATTCCGTCTACTTTGATAACTTTACCTACCGCATCAATCAGGTCTTCAGAAGTCGTAAAGCTAGAAAGGTCTTCAGGAGTCTCATCACACCCACCACACTGGGTAAGTTGGTATTTGGGATCAGTGCAGTCAAGACACTCTTCGTACCACTCTTCAGGCGTCACCTCAAAGTCAGGCACGCCAGAATTCCATTCACCAGAACCTATAATCTCGTAGCAATGGCCGTCCTCCGCCCGCTTCAATATGGGGCCATTTAAATTTCTTGCCTCCTCCAAGGGGCTAAATGTTTTTTCGACGGGGTAATCAGATCCTTCGTCGTCGTCACATCGCTTGACTTCCCACACTCGGCACGAATACGTCACGTCGCCGTCAGAGTTTGAGCAATATGGAAACTCCTGCAGAACCGTCACATTGTTGATCGTGCCACATTCATAGCTTTCGGAGACGGTGTAGCAACCACCTTGCGAAGTCCCGGTATGATGGACCATCACTACCTTGCCCACCAGTTCAGAGAGATCCTTTCCTCCATCATCCTTTGTGACATAGATGGGATGGTCGATGAAGTCTTGGGTAAAGTGGTCATCGCATGGTGTTAGCTTGTAGCAACCGCACTCAGCGCAATCGTCGTATACCTGGCTAGTGTCAGGCACATGTTCTGGCGTGCCGGTACACTCGCCCTCATCTGTGACCTCCCAGCACTCCCCTTTTATCTTGAATACATCGCCAACTGAATAGCCTAGATCGTCTTTATATATGATTTTTGTTTCGCTCGATCCGCATCGGGTGAGTTCCAGGCACCGTCCGCATTCCGAACAGCTTGGAGAGACGCTCTCGATTACTACAGTGTCTGGCTCCTCGCAATACTCTGTGTTTTCCACTTCCCAGCACGTGCCATCATCGAGCCTTACCGTGTCGCCGGGCTGGATGACAAAGCCGAATGAGCAAATGTCTGATCTATTTACGATTTTGTTTGCCTGGATGCTGTCGCAATCGACCAGAGAATAACACCCGCCGCAGTCGTCGCAGTTGTCCATAATATCGCAGACAGTCGGGCAGAGTGTGCCGCCACAATCCGAAGTACTGGCAACGATCCAGCAAGACTCTTCCAGCAAGGCGTCGCCATAAAGAAGCACTACTTTGCCAATCAGGTCCGATAGCTTTTCCCCTGCCCTCCCGACGTCGCTCAAGCTTACGTCTTCCACGACCACCTCAAGGCCGTCTTCGCATCGCTTCAATAGGACGCTTTGGCCGCTGACTGGCCCCAATAAAACAATTGCCCACTTTACCCCGGTGCCGGGTTGGGCAGGAATCATGGGGACGCCGCCAGAAGAACAAGACGCCAGCTTTTCAACGTCGCCTTCAACTATTTTAGCGTACCTATGGTGCTCATTCGTTATGTCCACTTTAGCCTGAACCCATCCATCTACGACAAATGACCGGATCTTAGATTGTGGGCAAAGGTCAATGGCAATTCCGATTCTGTCCGCGTGGCTTTCGCTTGTTGGCTTTTCCCCGTCAAACTGTATGTCATTTCCAGCGAATGCACTTTCGTTGTCATCCGCATCGAAGATTAGCCCAGACAAGCCAAGCACGCCCCCCCTTGGAACGTCTGTGTCTGTGGTGTTTTTAACAAGTGCAATTGTATTCTGCCTTTTAGATCCTGGAATCTTTGCGGTAGCTGTAGAGTCAATTCCAGATTTTGCAAGCAGCTCATTGATTGCGTTGTGCCGACTCGCAGAGAATATCGGCCCGGGGTCGTCGCCCGGGGATAGGCTTGGATAAGTCACGCGGTAAGCCCCAATGTAGAAGCAAAAGCAATAGAATCGTATAGCCGCTCCACATAGGCAGCGGTTGGCCTAGGCGTTACTTTCTTGGCCGTATCATCTTCTTCGTTTTCGTACAGTGCCCACATATATTCCCAGCCTTTTTTGCTGATTCCTGTTATGTCGCCAACTGATAAACCCGTGGCATTTTTAACCGCCATAAATTTGTGAGATATAGCGTAGTCGTCTTCATTCCGCTTGCTGCCGGAAGCACCCACGAATAAACATTCCCCCGGTGCCATCCCCTTGAATGTGTCTGTATTTGTCCGAAACGCCGCATTCCGTAGCGTCTGAATGTATGCGTTCGTTATTTGTGCAACTGGCTTGTAGAGGGTTATTGAGAAAGAAAACGCCTCTACCATAACGTCAGCACCTTGGAACTTTTCCCCGTCAAATCCTACGCCCCCCTTAAAATCTGGAGCGTCTCCCGATGCGGCAGTTTTGCTTATGGTTTCTTTGCTTTGCGTAACTTTAATAGTCTGAGAAGAAATATCGAACGAAACCTCTTCGTCGTTAGTCTCGGGGGGGTCTGGCCGTTTCGCTTTCTTATATCCTACTGAAGCCTCGTAGGTGCTTTCGCTGGACCCGTGCATCGTAACGTCTAAGGTATCTGCAACCAATGAGCCTATAACTTGCGGAAACCCAGACCAGCCAGAAGGCTTCGTTACACTTGTGCCATAGATCAACGCGGCCTCAGCAGCCGATATTCCCGCCGCCCCTAAAACAATATAGTTCTGCTCCCTAGTCGGTGCCGATCCGCTCTGAGATGAAACGCCAGATTCTATTATTGTAATGCTCATTGTGTAACCGTTATGCCGCCGCTTTTCATCTGCTTAGCCATTGATGAAAGGTGGCGTTCTTGCTTTTTGTTTACATCCAATAAAGCACCATCCCGGCCACCTTCTAATGCCCCGGCCAAAATGGCAGCACTGCTAAAGGTTCCGGCGGCAGAAAAGTCTAGCTTTCCGCCGGACGACTTGCCTACGCTAACCTCACTAGCCCTTGCTGCGGATTCTTGTGTTTCCGTTGGGGCAATTTTTAGCTCTAAATCCCTTTCAGCAACTTCCAGGCTTTTGTCAAATGCCTTGCTATGTTCTTCCCATTGGCCTTGCAGGTCTTTGGTAAGGTTATCAATCTCATCAGACAAAGACTTTTCCAGCGGTCCCATTTCGCGTTCTGCTATCTTGGGAAGCTCCTTAATGGCAGATTCAAAGCCCTCAGTAAGTGGCGTCCATTCAAAGCTAAATCCCTCGCCTTTGAATAATCCTACAATGCCATCCCATAGGCTTTTTAAGTTCTCCCATATATTTCCTGCAATTGTCTTCGTTAAGTTTGCAATGTCTGTGAAAACATCACGCCAGTTGTTAGCAAACCACACAAGCCAAGTGGGTAGAACTTCGCTGAAAAAATGAACTGTCTGATTTGCAAACCTGACTACCGCCAGACCGACAGAAAGCATTGCCGTTTGTGCTATTGTCGACCAATTGACAAAAGCAAACGAAAGCCCCTTAACTGTGGCATTCACAGCCGTTTGCATCGCAGACCAAACGGTACTAAGCACATCCCATGCGCCCATAAAAACATCTACTATAGTTTTCCCTGCACTAACTAAAGCCGTAAAGGCGCGTGCCGCTAATTCTTCACTGGCTGCTATCCAGTCAATCGTGGCTTTTAGTATGGGCTTTGACTTGGCAAGAAACTCCGTAAGTGGTCCCGCAACCGCTGCACCGACTTGGACCGCTACTTGCTTAACTTGCGCCCACAATCGCCCCATGGCATCCGTTAAATCTGCTGCTGCCTGAGCGTCCTCGTCTCCCATGGTAACACCCAGTGCGTTAGCTTCCGCCCTGAGTGCTGCTATTCCTGATGATCCAGAATTCAGCATAGGCATGAGTGTAGAGCCTGCCCGCCCGAAAAGCTTCATGGCTATAGCGGCTCTAGTAGAAGGGTCTTCTACGTTGGAAACAGCATCTGTAAGAATGTTAAACTGTTCCTCCGGGGACTTTCCGCGTAAATCATCCAAGGAAACGCCGAGTTCGTCCAAGTTGTCGGTTGCAGTGGACAGTCCTCGCTCGGCATCCAAAATGCCACGCTGCATCCCCCGAATGCCTTTCTCAACATCGCCAAGAGTTGCCCCGCTTTGCTGTGCTGCAAAGCTTAATTCGCTCAAAGCCTGTGCAGAGAATCCCGTTCTGGCCGACATTTTATTCAGGTCGTCGCCTACAGAGGCAAATGATTTTGCCGCAACCCCAATGCCGGCGGCCAGACCAGCACCTACCCTAACGCCTATCCCGCTTAACCTCTGCAAGCCCGCGCCCACGGCGACCAGTCTCTTTTGTATACGCCTCAAAGACTTGCGGAAAGCCCCGTCACGTAAACTAAAGGATACGAATGCCTTACCCGCCGGAACTCCCTTGCTAGCCATCTGCGCCCCTGTCCCTAATTTTGCTGCATGAGTCTAGTGCAGCCTTTCCTAGCTCACCCTTCAATGGTATGCCTTTTGACTGCTTCACGGGGCTTTTTCCAAAGGGGTTTAGGTGTGCGAGTTTTACGGGTGGCCGCCGCTTGCGGCTAAAGTTTGGCTGGCTGTTGGCTATGATTTCACCAAGCGAAAGCATTATGCCCCAATCATACTGGCCTTTTGCATTCACCATCTCGGATACTTCTCTAAGGTTGTACGGAGACAAGTCAAAGCCCAATACGCCGGTTAACCTTGCGACTGCTTCCCAGAGGTTATCCCCTCCATTTGCTTTCTTGTCTCTTTCTCGATAACTCCCTTGATTTGTTCTTTGTGTTCTTCCACCATTGCCACCGCTGTCGCCGCTCCCTGTTCCAGTGTCTCTATGGAGACTGCGATTGCTTTTCTTACTGTCTCCCTCAGGTATGGTGGGGAAAAATTTATAACCGCCACCTCCAAGGCAGTGAGTGCGTCCGTTAAAGTTTCCCCACCGAATCCTTCCGCAAAGCTTTCTTCGTCTACTTTCATGGCGTCTGCCTGACTTTCACACAAAACCCAGAGCAAATGCCCCAGCTTCATGGGGTCAAGTGCTAACATTGCAAACGCCTTGCCCCCGTGCAAGTCACCTATATCAAAACCTAGCTCATCCTTTACCCTGCGGGCATTGCCCAGAGAAAACGACAGACGCCACTCACGGCCAATCGTATCGGTAAATTTTTCCGGTTGGGTTTCGCTCAACTTTTTAGCACCTCAATTAGTTGGATTCGGTTAACTGTAATAAACTCCCCCCCCGCCGCCTCTGCGCCCTTTAATAACTTAGCCCTGGCATTGCTGCTGCTTGCAGCTTTTCGGCGTGGCGGTTTCTTATCTTCTTTTTCGTGAGTTTTTTCGCTCATGTCACCCCCTAGGATGCCGTTGCTCTCGTTAGCTCATTGTCTGAATTTGCGTGCTGCTTTGCCTCAATGTCGAATTGAGAAACGTCGCCACGGCTTGCCGAATTGCTAGAAAACAAACAAGATTCCATGTGCCAATATTTTGTACCGGTTGTTGTTATGTCCCCGGCAGCTACTGCTAGGTGAGTCATGGCCCCACTTAGCGACCTGGTAATGATTGTGCCTACGTTGCTATCCCCCTCATCCTCTAGCAGCGTGAAGCTAATGGTTGCATTGCCATTGCCCTGCAAGTGCCCCGCGTCGCTGGCTTGGGGGGTCACCTCAATGTCACCCTTACCCGGGTCAATAGATGGATCTGTAAATGCCTTGATCTCTGCCCAGGTAGGCGATGACCAGTCATCAGCCGTATCTAAATAGAGCCTAAAATCGTCACCCTTTTTATAGTCTTTAGCCATTGTTCCTATTCCTGTCTATAATGGTTGCTTTTGTGTGAGTTCTAAAAATTTTTTTATGCCTGCCTTAAATGCGGGAGAACCTACCGTTGCAAATGGCCTTGCCTTATATCTTACAGTTTCCTCTCTTCTTGGCAAAAAATCGCCACCATCCCCAATGCCTCCTGGTAAAACTACCTTGGCAATGCCTCCTTCGTTCAGAAGTTCCGGCACTTTTAGCCTGTATCTAGACTTGCGTGCCAGCGGCCCTACTACTACCTCGTCATTCCCGTCTAAACCATACGCTATGCGATCTCGCAAGTATGGAAAGTTCGTATTTGCCTTAGGCGGCATTCCTGGCTTACTAGGCTTTCCCTTTGGCGGTCGTTTACGCATGGAGCGTTGCATTGCCGTTCTTGTATAGCCGCCAGTCCTAGCCAAGACGGCAATCCGCTTCTTGTCCAGCCTGTCCAAGACCTTTTTACGGTCTATAAACATGTTTTTGCTTACAACTTTTAGCATTATCCTACGTCAAAATAGGTGAGACCTGTAACCGATATAAATCTATTTTGGGTAGAAAGCTTTTCGGGATCGTACTTAGCAACGAGCTCGGTAGATTCCCAACTAAAGCCCGCCATCTCTACGTGCTCAAGACTCTCAAAAATTTCCCGTGTAAGCTTGTTCATCTGTCGCCGCGTAACGCCCGCATCTAAATAGTTGCTTACGAATAAATTAACAGTGGGCCTAATGTTCAGGGCAGTGCCGTCTATTCTTTCTCGTAGTTCTGTGGTAGGCACCGCAAAAACCTGCAATGAATCGGACTCATTCCCCTCGCTATCTAACTGCAATGCTGTTGTTGGGTCTGTTGGGTTAGTTGCGGTAAACTCAAAACTATAGCTTCTTTGCAAGTCGTTGACGTAATCAACGATAGCATCTGCAACAAGTTCCCCCGCATCCTCAGGCATTTAGCTCTGTCCTTCTATACTTTGCAAAAACCAACAGGGAATCGCCATATTTATCGGAAGCCCTCCAGCAACGCTCGCCGTCCATGGGCGGTAAAACTACATAAAACTCCGTTTCTCCCTCCCTAGTATTAACTGCGATTGTATCGCCTTTTTCCGGCTTCATAAGCACCCCATCCAGCACCAGATCACTGGCTAAGATTAACCATTCTGAGTCTGTGTTGATCGCCGCAACGTCTTCTATTGTCCCTCCTGAGTTATCACGCCCCCTGGGAACTAATACCAGAAATACAACCGTAGAACCTCGCATGTAACGAGCAGGCACACCCGCCGCCCGTTTAAGGGCGGCATGGTGATGCCTAACAGCGTTTGCGAATATCGAAGCCATTCTAGCTCAAAAGCTCTTCAGTATCGCTTACGTTGTCCGATACGATAATCGGAACACCAAATGCCTCGGTTGGGAATGGCGCCGGGGCACCCGATGTGGTCGTGGCAGTTCGGGCCTGCTGCAACTGCTTGCGACTTCGACGGCTCATCACTAGATGCGTTGGCATCTTATCAACGGGATAAGCCGCAAGCAAATCCGCGATCAGGTCATCTGTAAGCCCCTTGCCGCTGTCCTCTGTCAAGTTTGCAATCCGGCCCAAGTCATAAGCTGAACCAACTTGCAGCCCAAGCCAGATCCCGCCCGGCGTGTAGTATGCCGCGTGGGTTTTATTGTCGGTGCCGGGGTTTACAATATTCTTAACTATAGTCGTCTCACCTAAGCTAATTGCTGGCCCATCGCCCTTGTAAACGCCAACCACACCATTGCTAGCCAAGCGGACGCCGTAAACAGATGAAGCCGTATCGGCTGTCGTGCCTGTTGCGTCAACAACCAAAGAATCCGCCACAGCGTCTACCGTGGAAGCGTCCCGAATGCCCGTATATCCTGCCGCGTCCCCGCTAGCTGCTGCACTATCACTGGCACCAATAACGCCGTTAATAACTTGGGCCTCGTGCTTGGTGATAGCAGCCGCAACATGACGAAGCCCCTCTTTAGCAATCAGCCACTCTTGGCCGCGTTTGCATTCTTCAGCCCTTGCCGTGTCTACTAGCCATGAAAAATCAAGATACTTTAGGGTGACTGTCACTTCGGTGTCTGTGCTGTGGTCCATGTCTCGGCCAGCATTTACAGCACGAAAGCCCACGACTGGTGCCCCGGTTTCTTTGCTGTATTTATGAGTGCTGCCGTTGGAGCTCTCCTCCATTGCCATGGCACCCAGCAATGGGGTTGCCTTAAGAATGTCGGAGACTTCGATATCCGACAAGTCCAAACCGTCACCAATTACGTCTGCTAGTCCCAATAAATCGTCAGCCATTGCAGGTTATTCCTTTTCTGATTGCAGCCCTGCACGGCCCTGATGCTTTTGTAAAGTAAACTATTTGATCTTAATCTTAGACGCGAAACCTTTTCGCGTGCTCTGGTCGCTTTCGGCGTTAAACTCAACCGCCGCATCTTCTCCCGTTTCCTGTGGTGCTGTTTTAAGCTGCTTTAGCTCTTCCAGCTCTTTTTGCAAGTCTTTGTTTTGAAGAGCCAAGCACATTTCAAAGGACTTGCCCTCTGCAAACCATACCCCGCCCTTTTCCCCGAAAGCGTCCAAAAATTGCTGGCCGTTTCTGCTAGTTTCAGCAGACGAATCAGCCTGAGATCCAGGCAATTCGGCTTGGTGTGAAAGCTCCTGAGTTGCTTCCGTGGCGGCTTGCTCTTGTGCTTCCTCTGTCGCATTGCTTGAATCTGACAACTGTTCTGACTCCATTACCTTTTCTCCTATTTCAAGATCATTTCTCTCTAAAAAATCGCCAACAAAGCGGCGGACGCGCCCCGCGTCTATACCTAAGCACGCCACCCTAGGCGGGCTGTCTGTTAATCCCAACGCAAAGGAAGCTACTGCATTTGCCTCCTGTGCAATTTCCTGCTCTCTATGGAACAGGCCATCAGGGTTAGCGGCTGGCTCGTCTACTGCATCCGCCGCTCTCAGTTCTAACAGCCTGGAATGTGGCAGGTTGTCTATGTTATTTGGGTCAGGGCTTAGAAAAGCACCTGAATCTAGGTGTTCCTCTGTAAACTCTTTAGATGCTTCTTTGTCGTGCATAAACACAATAGAAAGCCCGTACGCGGCAGGATCATCCTCAGCAAGCTCCATTAAATATTGCGCCAAGTTTCCATCTGGCGTAGAATGCGCACTAGAGGAAAAATGCTGATCGGCTATCACCTTGTTTCCCTCAACTCGGGCATTCATGATTCGCCCTAGGTGCCTGCCTAGACCGTCGCCCGATAGCCCCGGGTGGGTAAATCTTGACTTTATGCCCTTATTTGGCTGGTTGATTGCCTCTGCAACTTGCGTATTAAAAACAGAATCTACCCAAAACCCATGGCCTAGAGCCTCGCCCTCAGTAATCACAGACACGCCGCGAATAATGCCAGCTTTCCAATGCCCCCCTTTGCGGTCGATGCTGGGAGCGTAATCGGCTAGCGACTTTTTGCCCCTAAAATATGCAGGGGGCTCTATTAGTACGTTGCTTTTATCTTTCATGGTCTGCCCCCTCTATTGCCACTTCTGGCCTAAATGCTGTTGAATCGGCATATACTAAAGGCACCCCGTGCGACTCCGCAAACCGCTGCGCCTTAGCCGTCATTTTTATATTTTCCTCAAAGCTTGTCCCTACGGTGTTGCACACGTTGTAGGGATTATCAAAGCCGGCTGCCACGGCCATAGACTGCCCCCGCACTTCTTTGACTGGATCCCACCAGGGAATGCCATCGGGAACCCAAGACCATCTTAGGTCTGAGAAGGATACCCCGCTGGGTAGTGATATTTCGCCATCATTAACGAGCAGACCAATTCGCCACATAGTCCATTCGTCTAGAAACTGCTGCAAGGATTCTATTTTGTCTTGGCACGATTTTAGGTATTGAATTAACCCCCCACGAGAGCCATAGAAATTTGTGAAGGATTCATCAAAAAACGAATAGGGGATATCAAGAGACTTTAACGCAACGTGAATCATTAGCTTCAGAAAGCTTGTAGTTTCCGTGGAAGGGTTTTTGCTTTCTAAAATTTGCGCATCTTCGCCCGGGTCCAGATCCAAGTTAAAAATCCCAGAGCTTAAATCCACCTCATGCGCCGAGTCGTCTACGCCGTCTCCGTCTGCGTCAATTGTTGCAGAGGTCCGATTCGGGAATAGCCCTACGTCTGAATCTTGCTTTACAACTAAGCCAAATAACTGCCCCACCTTCATCTTAGCTTGCGCATACTCAAAGCCTTCATATGTATCCTGGAACCAATTAAGCCCGGCAGCTACCGGGGAAACGCCGCGGACCTGATCGTACCGCTCATAGAAAGCATGTAGCAGCATATTTCGTGCTGGAACCCTTCGCCGTAATGTTAAGCGTCCGGTCCTTATGTCCCTATCACAAATTCCGTACTCCAGTGACTCGCCCGTGGCGGGATTTACTCGCACGCCGTTTACCCAATCCTCTGGACTTTGCAAGTTGGCGTTGCGTGGCATGTAAATGCGGCTAGATTCTATGGCCTGAATGTGACCGCGATCCCTGCCGCTGCGCAATTTCAGCCATCCAACGTCACCTTCCTTAACTCTGCATGTCTCAGCTAATCGCGTTGCACTTCTCAAGCTGTGCCTACGCGACGCGTCAAAATTGAATCTCTTGGATGCGTTTTTTATTGCCGCCTCTAGTGCATCGTTGAAGCCGTCGTCATCTAGTTTTGATTGAAACTTAAACCGAGAAACAAAGTCTAAATGCTTACGTATAGCCCACGCGGCAACCGCAAAATTCCTAGATAAATCTTGGGTAGTAGCCGAGAGAATGTTTCTTTTGCGTTCAGTTGCAATAGAATCTTCAGATTTAACCCTAGTCCTAGGCGGTCGCCTGCGACCCTTGTCTTCTGTAGCGTCGTAGCTACCGGAAGAAAGCCCAGAAACGTCGGCTAGTCGGCGCAAGAAACTCACCAAGCACCCCCGATCCGCAACTTAGAAACCTTTGGCCTTCGTGTGTTGCCCTGCTCCTCTTCTAGCGTGCGAATTAGAGAATTTATGTCGGCCACAGTTCTGGATTCGGTAGTGTCACCGTCTATCGTGACTTTCCTCAATCCCGAATCTCTTAGATCTTTGAGAGCTGCGATTTTTTCGCTGTTGTCTACAGCCATTAAAATACCCGTGCAGGTGGTGCAGCCCCTGCACGGGCGGAATAGGTAGCTACTATCCGGCTGGGATTATAGCAGTATTTTACTTATTTGCTTGCGTGGCTAATAGGTTTCCTATTAGTCTTTTTCGTTGGCCTCACTGTCTTATATGATCTTACCCACATCCTATTACCGCATTCGCATATGCTTTTTTGCTTTCGGATGCTCGTAAACTTCGTTCCATCCTGCATCGTGCCGCCGTAGTTTTGGATGATTGGAGACGCCCCCGGCACTGCTTTAATGTTGCAACTTCCGCACTTATCGCACACCGCTGGTATTGCGTTTGCGTATCCATACTTATGGTTTTTGCTGCCCTTGGGGCGGCCCTTTTTAGCCATTAGGTTAATATCCTCCTCTTCTTTTTCTTATTTGTTCTCGGCAGAGATTTACGCTTGCTAGACACTCCACAAATTGAAGCAGCCACCATGCAGCCTACCGCACAATCCAGAGGGTGATTTTCCTGGTTGGGCAGTAGCTGCCATTCCTTGACCGTGCGACCGTTTGCGGTCACCTCTATAGGTCTTTCTGCCCGATATGCCTCAGCGGAACGCCTGTGGGCCTCCGCCGGTCCCCCGTGAAGCATTAAAGAGCCATGCTCTCCCTTTGGCATGGCTAGTTGTGCGTGAAATCTTGTCTTCCAGAAGTTAGCGTCAAATATCACAGATGGAATTTCACCTTTGCTGGCCTTTTTGGGTGCCCACTCTGGCCCTATGTCAGCTCGCCCTCTATTGTTGGGCAGCCGGCTGATTGGCAATTTTTTTGCAGTTATCCCCATTCCATATGAAGGTGTAATAACTGCGGCAAATTCAGACGCCCGGCATGTGTTTTTAATGGTCTGCGAGTGATTCCCGTTTGCGTCAACAAGACAGCGTAAAATTCTCAATGGAACATCATCTTCCCGCATCCATTCGCGGCCTAAAATCTCCCCGAACAAGTCATCTAGTGCAATGTCTATTCTGGCCTCTACGGTCATGCCGGGGTAGAGATATGATAGCGGAGTGGGGGGGTTGCTGTGATTGAAAGTATAGCTTTTCTGGTCTGGCCACGTTCCTCCTAGCACTTTGGCGCCGCTGAATCTTTCATTGAAAGCCCACACCTCATAATCTAAGATTTCCTCATGCACATCGATCATAGCAACTAGCGTATTAAATCCGTTAGGGACTATGTTGGCGGGGACGCCGTTAACTTTCGCCATGATTTCATCTACCGGCAGCAACTCAATAGGGCCTTTCTCTTCTTGTGGGTCGTTTTGGCACTCTGATTCAAACGCCTCTATCCCATAGTCTGCTATAAAATTCATTGCGGCCTGTATCGTGCTTACTTCGCCGCGTGCGGTAGAGTAGGCGTGATCCCATGTAACGGCAGAGCCTTTGTCCATTGCATCCCGATTGGCAATGTAGAATTCTAGGGCCTCATCCGCTGCCCGTTTTCTGTCCCCTACGTCCTCTTTGTTATAGGCGTGCCGGATTCCGTTGTACTCATCCCAAAGGTCAGTATTTTCTGGCATGGATTCCACCATTTTATACCGTACTGTTGTGAATGCGGGGGTTAGTGCTAACTGGCTTGGGTAGTCCCTGTCTCTGATTATTGTTGCATTGTTTATTATTGCTACAGGTTTTTTGCGAGTCCCTAGGAATGCGATGTCTGTCGTCAAAATCTTCATGCACTTGCTAACGCTCGTTGGTGACATTGCATCCTCTGTAGATTGTACGTCGTCCAATATAACAACGGATGGCCGCCGGCCTTCTACATTTTTACCGCGTGCCTTCTTGAATGGCCTGGAAACAATCATGGCACCCTCACTGGCTATCCCTTCGCCTAAAACCGGGAAGTATATAGTGTCCCCTTTTATGCTGATCTTGGTACGCTTTCCTTTGTACGTCTGATACTGGCACCGGTGGCTATTGCCGTCTAGGTGGTGAAAACAAAACAACTCTGGAAAACATCCCAAAAGCTTTTGATTTTCACTTAGTGCAACCAATGCAAGCTTTAGCAGGTCGGTGGATTTTTCCGTGGAGTCACAGCAGACCATCACAAAGTCTTGGACGCCTTTAAGGCACGCCCAAACGGCACCAAGTATAGACCGCGTAGACTTTCCGTAGGCACGCGGCTCTAACTTGTTTAGGTTTCCTGTGCCAGTTTCTAAGATGTTCGATTCGTGGGCTATGGATGAAAGTTGAACATCCCCAAAAGGGTCACTAAAAAGATCCTGGAACATTTCTGCTAAAAATACTTCCAGCGAGTCCAGCACG
>VTLG01006010.1_pt1 | contig 27504 bp, 19 predicted proteins | sample 4694571 | NCBI WGS metagenome assembly VTLG01 (sample SAMN12604809, study PRJNA352737) | marine metagenome | biome: ENVO:00000447; feature: ENVO:00000209|ENVO:00000569|ENVO:01000036; material: ENVO:00002151; isolation source: viral sequences binned using virsorter ...
TGATAAGTCAGAGTTTGAAGCAGTATCTCCTCTCCTTGAAGATGAGGATGCATTAGAAGCAATATGGAATAAAGAGTATTCTTTAGTTGCTCTTACTGCTGCTGATCAGTTCAAGTCTTATGATGATTTGAAAAAGCGTCTTGACTATGTTCTAGGTGCAAAACCTGCTACTCGTCGTGTATTCGATGAAGAGTTGGAAGATGAGAGTGAAGGTCGTGGATCAGTATCTGCTGACTACCCATCATCTAAACCAGACTTTGCTGCTCGTAAAGCAACTGCTGTAGCATCTGCTAGTGGAGATGAGGACGATGCACTAAGTTATTTTCAGAAACTTGCTGAAGAATAATTATTGATATAATTTAATATTTTCAGCTTCTTTAAGAGTGGGGTCCACATACTGTGTGGACCCTTTTGCATATGTCATTGCTATTTCTATATCATCTTGAATGATGCCTAGATATTTTGGTTTTAATACGTAAATACTTCTTTTAGCCTCTTCAATTCTTTCTTCATATACTTGATTGGTTATTTCTGTTGTACAATCTGCACTTAAAACCGTTACTTGTCTGTCAGTCATAAAATCATGATAAGTAACAGTATAATCTGAGTTACATTGAAGTCCTTTAGGAACTATGACTACATCTCGATTATTTTTTACTTCTTGTGTTTCATAATGGTGAGTTTCATTAAGTTTTGCATAAGATCCATATTTTTCTAAAAGAAATTCATCAAAATCATTTTGTAACATTGGCCATTCATTTGTAATATTAATAATATTGTTACAAAGTAGAATTACCCAATCAAGGCTGGAATTTCCATAAAGTTTAAAAGCAACATTATCAGGTCTATCATCGCCTATAATTTCATATTTTGTATGAAATGATAGGTTTTCTAGAATATCTGGTTCTAGAGCACCTCTTTTGAAAAGGTTTTTTACTATAATATAATCTCCTATTTTAGCATTAGGTAATCTGCTAACATATGCAAGATCTGGAACTTTTCTAAAATAATTTGACATGTTAGAAACCTATTTCTGTGTTAGGGACCTCTTCATAATCATCGCTGTATACTGGTTCTAGTTCTTGGAATGATAATGTAAGTTGATATGCAGTCATTACACCATCTTCGAATGTTGCATAATTACCATCTGGAGTGTATTGGACTCCACAATTTAATAATGCACATTCTTTAAATTTATTTAAGAATTTGTGTTCTTGATTTCGATGATTATATGTAAGTTTCCAGGTATTGGGCGATTTGAGGAAGAGATTGGGTTCTTCTCTTATTGGTGCCATTCCTTGTTTAAAGAAACGAATAATTTTAATTACATCTATTGCTTCATCTTTACTTCTAGGAGCAAGTTTCCAACTAAAGTTGAATTGTCTTAGAGAAGGATTATTAAACAATAATTCCATATTGGGATTAAGGATTGCTCCTTCAGTTCTTTGTAGAACTGAGGCACCTTGTTTTGACGCAGCACCTGCAACAGCGGCACCAATTGCTCCTTTAACTACACCAGAATTTCCTCTTGCTGCATCAAGAATTTCTTTACCTTTCTCTCCTGCGGCACCAAGACCTCCCATGATACCAGCATAAGCAGCAGATGATAGTGCCATTGCAACTGGATCCATTGTATCACTACCCCAAGAAGCAGCATTGTTATCAGCAATTCCTCCTGGAATGGGAAGTATTACTGCTCCTAATCCTAGTCTATCTTTTGGTCTTCCTCCAGACCCACTTAGATTTTGTTTGCTAAAGTCTCCAAATTTTTTGGGTGCATATTGCAACATTTGAAGCTTGATATAATCTTGACGATTGGGACCTTGTTCCATCCTCATAGCAACTGGATATACTACTAGTTCATTGGGTCCTAGAGATGTATTTGGTTTTTGTACTTTTACTGCTTTATTAAAATTCTGTTTTTCTTTCAACCGTTTCAGACGATCTAGTTCCTCTGCTTCGAAGGAAGATCCTTCAGGAAGACCAGTCTCATAAGTTTTATCATAATTGGGACTATATTCTGTTGGGTTTTTTGAAGCTACTCCTTCTCGAAAAATTGAGTTCTCTGGTGATGGTTGTGTTTTTCCATCCCAGTCTCTAGTTGCAACTTTCTGTGCCTGTGTAATGGTAGCATTTCTATTTTTTGTATCACCATAATATTGTATTTCTTTTCCAGTTGCATAAGGGCTACCGTCAGCTCTGGACCGAGCTTCAAAGGTTCCCCCTGGTTTAATTGTTCCGATTTTAGTATCTATTGATCCACCATCACCTAAAGGCCATCCTGGAGCCTTAGTGTGTCTATAGACTGAAATCTCTCCAGTTTTAACATCCACCTCTGTCCACTGAGATTGCAACCCTTCAGGTTTAAATTGATTTTTTGTAGCATTACTACCCCATGTCTGTTGTGGGTTAGCAGTGGTTGTAGGTTGACCTGGCTTTACGGACATTAGATAGAGTTTTTCTTTATTTAGACGGGAACCCGTAGGAATTTGGCATAAGGTATAGCAAGAAGGTCATCAAGTTCATTGCGTTGAACAATATAGAGTTGTCCTGCTAATTCATTCCAAGTATAATTTCTATATCTTCTCCAATGAAAGTTAAGACCTCTGAATCCCCATGGAAATAAGTCCATACAGGCAATAAGGGGATGTTGATCATATTCTTCACCAGGAGTTTTAGCATTATATACAAACGTATAGAAGTTTCCTACATCAGGTACTGGAGAAACGGTTTCATTAAGAACTTCCATAATCTCTAGCATCATTTCTTCAGGATCATTAGTTCTATTGTTTAAATCACCAAGATATTGACGGATACGATTATCTTCTTGTTGTTGCTCTTCTCCATCTAAACCAAAATCTTCATCTTCCATGATGGATACCTAATTCTTGTTCAGTAACAATTTTAAATTCAATTTTTCTATCCTTACACCATTCATTTGCAGCAGACCATTTTGCCTGATTGACGGCATATGTTTTGCATTCATAGAGATATGATTTGGTCACATTCTTTCTTGGTTTGGGTGGTCGCGTTTGTTTCTTAGGTTTAACTTCAATTACATATGTTTTGATTTGACCAGTACTTTCTTTAACTTTGATGATGAAGTCTGGAAAATACCTTCGGACTCTACCATCAGGATGTTTGTAGGGGATCCAAAATTCTTCACTTCCCCACTCTACAATACTTTCATTAAGATCACACCAGTTACAGAATTTATTTTCCCAACTACTTCTACAAATAATATTATTAGGATCACCTTTATATTTCCTTGGTTTAGTTGGTTTAAATAAACTCTTTTTACTTTCGGCCATACATAATATATAAGGTCAAATAGTATTTATAAATGCCTACTAAACATAATCCTACTATAAGAAATGTAGATACTATTAAAGCAACGTTATTGCGTCCTGCAACAACGTCGCATTTTGATGTATCGATTGGATTGCCTAGATCGTCTCTGGGATCACAATTAACAAGAGTTTTGGGAGGTACTGTTCAGCAGGATAGATTGAACATAATGTGCAGTCAAGCAGTTCTTCCAGGATCTCAATTAGCAACAACAGAAATTCTTAATGATTATACTGGAGCGACTGAAAGGCATGCATATAGAAGAATATATGATGAGACGATTGATTTAACTTTTTATGTTGATGCTGGTAATTATTTGCCGATTATATTTTTTGAAACATGGATGAATGGGATTGTTAATGAAGATCAGGATGATGCAGTAAGTGGAAATTATAATTATAGAGTTAAATATCCTGATGATTATGTTGCTGAGGGATTAAAGGTTGTAAAATTTGAGAAATCTTATCATTCTCAAGGTAATAATGTACAATCAATGGCTAGAGCAGCTGCAGGTGGAGTTTTGGGATCTTTTGGAGGATCACTTTCAAGACAAGGTTCTGGATCATCATTAGAATATACTTTTGTAAGGAGTTGGCCTCGTAGTATAACTTCTATGCCTGTTACTTATGAGGCATCACAGTTATTGAAGTGTAGTGTACAAATGACATATTTGAGATATGTAGTTCATCCATATAGAGGTGCCGGTGGTGGTATAGGAGATCCTTTCCAACAATCTCAGTTTAATTTTAATGGATTCCTTTCTCAGAAAGCAGGTGATCTAGTTGATGCTGCAGTGGATAGAATAAGTGGAAGTGATCTTGCAGGAGATATTGCAGGAGGATTTGCTGGACAATTTGCAAGTCGCGCATTGGATCGTACAGGAATTGGTCTTTTACGACGTTAGGAAGATGTATATAAATAAAGTACACTGAATTGTATTAGGACATTATGCCTTTACCAAAAATTAGTACTCCGACTTATGAGTTGGAGTTGCCCTCGACTGGGAAAACGATTAAATATAGACCTTTTTTAGTTAAAGAAGAAAAAGTACTTGTAATTGCATTAGAAAGTGAAGATACGAAACAAATTACAAATGCAATTAAAGCAGTATTAAAAAGTTGTGTTCAAACAAAAGGAATTAAAGTAGAAGCACTTCCTACTTTTGATATTGAATATCTATTTCTTAATATTAGGGGTAAATCTGTTGGAGAAGAATTGGAACTTAATTTAGTGTGTCCTGATGATGAGACAACTGAGGTTCCTGTAACGATTAATTTGGATGATATTCAAGTTGAAAAGAATGAAGATCATACGAATCAAGTTAAACTTGATGATAATTTGATGATGGAATTAAAGTATCCTTCATTAGATGAATTTATTAAGAGTAATTTTGATTTTAGTGAGCAGAATCAGATGGATCAATCATTTGCATTGATTGGATCTTGTATTGATAAAATTTATAATGAAGAAGAGGTTTGGGCTGCTGCAGATTGTACTAAGAAAGAAATGAATGAGTTTCTTGAGTCAATGAATTCTGGACAATTTAAAGAAATTGAGAAGTTTTTTGAGACAATGCCTAAACTGTCGCATACTGTTACTATTACTAATCCTAATACTAAAGTTGAAAGTGAGGTTGTATTGGAGGGTTTGGCATCTTTTTTCGCATAGGGATGGTACATATGAACCTAGAGAATTACTTTAGGCTCAATTTTGCGTTGATGCAGTACCATAAATATAGCTTAACAGACATTGAAAATATGATACCGTGGGAACGCGATATCTATGTGGGTCTTCTTCAAGCACATCTTGAGGAGGAAGAGTTAAAAGAGAAACAACGCGCTGCTAATGCCTGACCATTATCCCGATACCGAAACAACATCAGAAGATACTAGTAGTGGTGTTCATGCCAGGGCTAATTTTGGTAAGTCTAGTGGTACGGGTAAGCTTGCAAATATTACTAGAAGAGTTACTATTAGACTAGGGAAGGTAGAAAAACGTAGCACTATAAATGCAGAAAAGATTACCAAGTTAAAAAATATTACTCAATTAAGGAAGAAGAATGTAGATAAGAAAATATCTGGATCATCTGTATTACTTGATTCTCTTAATGGTATCAATGATAGTCTTAACGGAATGTTGGGAATATTGGGTGACAGAGAGAGATTTGATGCTCAAATAGCAGAGAATGAGAGGAAAGCAGCAGAAAGTGCAAAGAGAGGTGCATCAGAGAAGAAATTAGAATCTAAGGCATTTGATGGTTTAAAACAAACAGCACGGAAAGTTCTTGCTCCTGCAATGTCTTTATGGGAGAGATTATGGGATTTTTTAAGTACGGTTTTATTGGGAAGAGTTGCAATTAAACTTTGGGAATGGTTTAGTAATAAGGAGAATCAAAAGAAAGTAGCAGCAATAGGAAGGTTTTTAAAGGATTGGTGGCCTGTTTTATTATCTTCATATATTTTATTTGGAACGGGATTTACCAAAATGGTTGCTGGCCTATTAAAGGTCGTAGGATGGGGTATTACTAAAATTGTAGCATTAATACCAAAGATATTAGCAGCTATTGGCAAGTTAAAAGTTGGTAAACTTCTTAAATTGATTCCTGGTGGTGGAAAATTAGGAGGAATGAAAGGTTTAACTGGGATGTTCCAGATGGGAGCTTCTGCATTTGCAGAGGGTGGAGTAGTTCCTGGGTCAGGTGATGGTGATACTGTTCCTGCGATGTTAACTCCTGGTGAGTTTGTTATGAGTAAGGGTGCTGTACAAAAGTATGGTGTTGATACTCTTGCTGGAATGAATGCAGCAGGTGGCGGAACTAATGTACCAAAAGGATTGCCTGGACTTGGAGGAGGTGGTGGTGGTACTAACTCACTAACTGAACAAGCAAAAGTTAAAACATGGGGTAATGCTATTCTAGATTTTTTGAGTGGTGATGATGGAAAAAGTAGGAGAATGACAGAACATGATAAATGGATGGAAATGGCTGGAGGTGGTCTTGTTCCATATTTTAGTGGTGGTGAGAAAAAGGAGGGTTTTGATAAAGTTAAAGGAGGTATTTCTAGAAATGCAAAGGCACTTCTTAATACGATTAGATGGGCAGAAGGTACTTTAAAACCTGGTGGATATAATACTTGGTTTGGTGGTCGTACTGATATGGATCTTACTAAAATGACCATTGATGAAGTTGTTGCTGAACAGAAGAGAAGACTTAGTGCAGGTGAAGCAACTTATGGAAAATATACATCTGCGGCTGTTGGTGCATATCAGATGATGCTACCAGAACAATTTGCTCCTAGGGCAGGTTTAAATGGCAGTTCTTTATTCACCCCAGAGAATCAAGATAAGATGGCTATCGCTGCTTATATGAAGGGTAGGTTGTCAAATAAAGAAATTGATAGTCCCATTAGTAGAGAGACGATAGCAAAAATATCAGGTGTATGGTCATCTCTTCCTACAATGAGTGGAGCAAGTGCTCATGGTCAACCAGTTAAAAAATATTCAGATCTTGAAAATGTATATAATAAAAATTTAAAGTCATTAGATCCTAATTCATATTCAGCAGCAACTACATCAATAGCTTTAGGGAAGGGAAGTACTAGTGTTCCTGGTGGTGGAGGATCTCGTGGTAAGAATCAGAGAGCATGGTGGGATGTCCTTGGATGGGCTGGAACTGGTAAATCTGACCAGCAGAAGATAGCAGAACAAAAGGAAAAGAAGCAGAGAGCATGGTGGGATGTCCTTGGATGGGCTGGAACTGGTAAAAGGAAGAAAAAAGGTGAAAATCAATTTAGTGAGACAGGTATTAATATTGGTTTGTGGGGTGAAATGGAGAAGAAGTCCCAAATTAATGCAAAATCATATAATATTAATGAATTACTTAAAGCACAGCAAAGTAATAAAACGAATATAAAACAACCTCAAAAACGAACAACCACGATTGCTTATGATCAAGAGATGGCAGCACAACAGAATGCATCGATGCCAGGATCTGCTATGAATTTGCCTTCAATTAATCCGTCAGCAATGATTTCACCACCCAAAATTGCTGTGCTGGGGATATCGGTGTAAGATATGGCATTACCATTATTAAGTTTAGCTGGTAAAGGTCTTTCTGCATTAGGAAAAAGAAGGGCTGCAAAAAAAGAAGCACAAGCAAAGACTGGAAAACAGGTTGCAGAGAAGATTACTGGGAAAAATCAAGAAGGGAGTACTGTAGATAAAACTCAGAATCCATCGATTAGGTTTGAATATTCTCCTCCTTCAACAGATATAGATGAGTCTTCTGGAGATTCAAAAGGAACAACTCCCGAAGAAGTTGCTATTGATATTCATCGTAAAACTATTAAGATTAGGAATCTTTTAAAGGGATCTCTTGTATTAGATAAAATGCGAGAGAAAAATAAAGATACACTTAGACAAAAAGGAAAACGTAGTGCAGCAGAAGAAAAATTAGAAAAAAATGCTAAAAAAGGTAAGTTTAAATTACCCATACCAGGAGCTCAAAAAGTTAAGAGTTTGTGGGAACGCATAAAAGATTTCTTTATTACTATATTATGGGGTTGGATTGCTGTTAGGTTGGTTGATAAGACTAAATTGTTGGGTGAGTGGCTCCCTAGGATTGGCGGCGCAGTTGATTGGATAATGGATATGGGTGGGAAGTTTCTTAATTTTTTAGCAAGTGCTATTAAGATTGGATATGATGCTTATGATTGGACACGAGGAGCAATAGGAAAAGTTTTTGGTGAGAAAGGTATTGAGACATTTGATAAAATTAGTGGTGTTATGAACAAAATGTTGAATGCTACTATCAGTCTTGGATTGGCAATGATTGCATTGAGTGGTGAGTTTGGTAGTAATCTTTTGGATTGGGGTAAGAATTTTATAAGACTTTTTAAGCATGGATTTGGAAAAAGATTATTAACCAGAACTTTAATTCAACTGTTTGGGAAGAAAACTGCAGCAAGTTTACTTGGAAAGGGTGTAGCTACAAAAACTATTGCAGCAACGACAACAACAGCAGCAACAACGACAACAGCAGCAGGGGGAACAGTAACAGCTGGTTCTACAGCAACAGGGGCAGTAGGCATAGGTGCAGGTATCGCCGGTGCAATTGTTGCTGGCGCTGGATTACTTGCTTCTGGTTTGGGTGAAGGTGGATTCCAACTTAAGAAGGTGGCCCAAAAGCAAGAAGGGGATAGTTTTGATCAATTTAAAAAGAGGGGTTGGTGGAACCCTATGAAATATTTCTGGGGTGCAAAGCATTTAGCAGATAAATTCACCTCTTATCTTTTTGGAACTGTTGGTGTTTTATTAGATATCATTGGTACTCCATTTAGATACTTTATAGAGTTGATAAGATTTCCTTTCCTTAGTAAAGAAGGTAAGAAAAAGCAAAGAGATAATCTTGCCAAGTTTGATGCAAGAATCAGAGAACAGTTTAGAGAAATGGTAAATGCATTCTCTTTGGGGATGTTGGCTAAAGAAAAGGGAGCTTTTGGTAGTCTGTTTGGAAGTAGGGGAACAGATGCTATGGGTTATACTAAGGATGGTAAAACGCAAAAAGTTACACCTAGTAAATGGACTCCAACCACGAGTCCTTATGAGTTTGTTCAGAAAAAAGGTCTTAGAGTTGAAGATCTTGAAGATGGAACATATCGAACAATTACAGTTTCTAATCCTAGTATTTCTACTAAATCTGGAAGTGAGCAAAGAATTACACTTCACGGAATATATAAACAATCCAATGTGGTTTCTACCGAACAATTTATCAATAATCATCCAGATTTCTCACTTGAAAGACTTAAAGGTTTATTAAAGGACCGGAGAGATCCATTGGGTGCTAAGAGATTTATGGGTGGTTTTGCTGATGCTTTAACGGGTAATAGGTGGGATTTGGATAAAAGGAATCGTCAGATGGAGCATGATTATAATACTTACCATAAAGGTGGAGTGGTTCCTGGACAGGGTGAGAGGTTTGCAAAATTATTAGGTGGTGAAACGGTTATTGATGTAGATAGTTCAGGACCTGCAAAAGATATGTTACTTGCTATTAACCAAGAAAGTACATATGAAGGTATAGTTGATGCTATTAAGAAATTTGCTCCTTATGAGGCGATGGCTCCAGAAACAATTACGATTCCTAATACCGGAGCTAATATAACACAAGAGATGGGTAGGATGGATAGAGGAAAAGAAGTAGATCTTGTTCCTCTTTTTATGGATAGTGATACCGATCCTTATGAAATTTTATATAAAGGTAGTTAAATAGAAATGAGGAGATATACTTAAAATGCCAGCAACAATTGTAGGATCAAAAGCAGCATTACCCGCCTTTAAAGAAGGTGAAGGTGCTGGTGTTAGAAAATTAAATGTTACATCAAATGAAAATAAAGGGCAAACAGTAAATATTGCTACTGGATTGGTTAATTTTTCGTATTATGAAAGTATTTTGCAAGATGTTATTAGGGCAACAGTAAGTTTTATGGATACTGGTGATAGTATAAATGGAAAAACGGTGATGGAAGGTTTGCCAATATATGGATCAGAAAATGCTACTATAAAGATAGAGGATAATAATAGTGAGGTTATAGAAGTAGAATTGCTTATTAATAAACCTGATGATGTATTGGATGATACTAGAAAGACAGTAACTATTTTAAATTTTGCCTCTAAAGAATTTTTTGATAATGAGAAAGTAAGAGTTAATACTCGAATGGATGGTTTGATATCCCAGTCGGTAGAGACTATTCTAACAAGACCAAAGGAAAAGAAAGGTACAACTAGTAGTAATTTTCTTGGAGGACCTCTTCCAACTCCTAGAGGGTTTTTAAATTCAGAGAAGGAAGTTTTTATTGAAAAGACTGCTAATAAGAGAAATTTTATTGGTAATAATTGGAAACCATTTTATACGATTAATTGGTTAGCAAAGCAAGCAGTTCCTGTAAGTGAAGAAACGGGTAATAGTGCTGGATTTATGTTCTGGGAAACTGCTGACGGGTTTCATTTTAAATCTATTGATGCTTTGATGAATCAAAAAGTGAAGAAAAAATTCATTTATAATGAAACTGCTGAGGGTCCATGTAGTGGTAATATGCCTGAAGGATATGATGCAAAGGTTTTGGAAATGCAGGTAGATAATCGAGTGGACGTTCAAAAGAAATTAAAAATGGGGGCATATTCTACTCGTACTTGGTTATTCAATCCTTATGATACGAGTGTTGATATTTTATATCCCAATGCATTTAATACAGGGGTTGAATCAGTAAAGGAAACTTCTAAAAATAGTAAGGGAAATCAAAAATACTTAGATCTTGCTGCAAAACAATTACCTCTGTTTAATCCCGACCTTAATCAAAATATAGATTTTTCTAGGTCAGAATTTAGAGTGTTGGACGTTGGGACGTTACCTGGTGGAAAGGGAGCTGGTGAAAACAATGCACAAATTAAGGAATCTAAACAACCAAATGATAAACCGCAGGAGAATTTAAATCAAGGTAATATGAGGATGAATCAGTTATTTGCTTCAAAAGTAATAATTACTATACCTGGTGATTTTTCATTACATGCAGGAGATGCTGTATTTTTTGATGCTCCTGGGTTGAGAGAAGATAAAAAGATGATCGATGATTTAGATAAACATATTGGTGGTTATTATATTATTGGAAGTATATGTCATTATCTAGATGGTTCTCATACATTAACTAAAATGGATTTGGTTAGAGATTCTTATGGAAGAAAACCTCTGACAAGAAATAATGCTACTTCTAGAACAGGTAGTTTCCAGGATAGGAGACATTGGAGAAGATCATCTAGTGCTGCTGCTAAGGCAAATACAAATAAGTATGGTCAAAATATAAAAACAGCACCAAATCCTTCTTATGAACGGATGCGTGAAAGAAGGAAGCATAGAGGAGGAGGCAGGAGTCGATAAATATGAAAGTAAGGGACTAATTTTATGTCAGAAATCAAACACGACTTAGACCATGAGGTCTACATCGAATCAGATGGTAAGGAACATGTGAATCATGGTAAGATGGAGTATACTAAGGCAGACTTAGAATCCTCTCATGCTTATTATGAGGAGTATCATAAGAATGATGAACCAGAAACTGGTATTAATGATTGGCATAATAGGCATCAAGATAAGAAACTTGAAGTCTATTGTGATAATCATCCAGATGCTGAAGAATGTCGAGTCTATGACGAATAATTGCTTATGTCAGAAGGATTAGCAAATACTTCCGTTAACCAGGATATGCTGTGGTGGATTGGTCAGATTGCTGACGACTCCACCTGGCGGGATAATCAGCTGTCTGGAAAATTTAAGAATGCACAGTCAATTCCTGGGTGGGGTTGTCGGTATAAGGTGAGGATCATGGGTGTCCATGATCATGGTGGTAAAGATAGTGATCCAATTCCTGAGGATCAATTGCCTTGGGCAAATATTATGTATCCTGTTACTGCAGGTGGTGGGCAAGGTGGTTCTAATGTAACTCCAAACCTTCGTCAAGGTAATATTGTTTGGGGATATTGGATGGATGGCAAGGACATGCAAGTCCCTGTCATTATGGGAGTTTTGGGTAATAATTCTCAGACGGCTTTAGGAAAGTCAATTGGAAAGGTAGAAGAAGAGGGTGTTACTAATACTCAAAATGGGCAAATAGGAAAGAGTGGATGGCCAAATAAGCAAGAAGTACCGAAACCTAATGCAAGAAAGGCAAAGGTTCCAAAGAAATCACTTATAACACATAAACCTACATCACAAGATATTGCGAAAGAAGCGGCTGCAGCATTAGGTGGAGTTGGATTAGATAAATTTGGATTAAATTCAGCTCTTGAAAAGACAACCAATCAGTTAAATGATATCGCATCTGCAACTTTTGATGCAGAATCCTTAGGATTGGATGGTGGTAATGCATTAGAATTTATTAAAGGAAAGGTTCAAGAAGCAAAGAAAAATCGTGTTGGTGTAGCCGAATCACCACTTACACCTCCTGAGAAAGGAGCAGAAATTGAAAGTGCTGATAATCCCCATCAACTAACTGCTGATGATGTAGAAGCAAATGATTTAGCATCTGAGTGTATTGTTACCCCATTACAGCAGGAAGATGTTGTCACTGCTGCAACTAAGAGAATACAGATAGAAACAGATAATCTTACTGCAAAAATTGATAAAATGTTAGGTGCAAGAAAAAATTATATTGATGCTGTATCTGGTCCTCCTAGTGCCGAAGAAATACAAAAAGAAGTGAAAGTTACGGCAGAGAAGATATCTAAATTCCAAAAAATTATTATGGATAAAGTTGGAGAATATCAAAATAAGAAGATGAATTTGGAATTGACAAAAGTGGTAGCAGCAATGCCATCTTCTATGAGATTTATGTTTGCGGATCAAAAGTTTCTTAATACTCAAAGTGCTACTCAAAAGTATAATGAGATTACTAATGGGATGGCTTCTCAAATGGAAGGCATTTTGACAGCAAAATTGGATATTGCTTCTTTAATAAAGAAAGCAGATAAAGAAGCTACTAGTGGGGTTTTATGGGCTGATCCCACTTCACAATCTGCAGTTGCTGGAATACTTGATCTAGGAGGAGGAGAAGAATCTTCTGGTGGAGGAACAAGTGGAGGAGATGTTACTCAGGTTAATATTCCCGATCCTGATAAACCCCGAACTCCAAAAGTTCCGATGTGTTATGCTGAGGATCTTGTTGCTCAAGGAATAGCAGTAAATAAAGATAAACTTTCTAAGATTGCTGAGAGTCAGCATAGAAATTATAATCGTTTTTTAGAAGGTGTTAAGAGTCAATTAGAAAAAACAGATCAAGAAATAAAAGATAAAGCACCTAATATGAGTAATGTGGGAAAAGTTACAAGTATTACTGATGAGGAAGAGGATGATTTGCCTCAAGGTGGTACAAATTATTATACAGAAACTGGTGCTCCTGTAACAGGTGGTAGTGGGACAGGGTTTAAGGTTGATATTATAGTTTCTACTGGTGGTTGGTATGATAATGGGTTTGCTACAATAAATGATGAAGGTGCTGGATATTATGTTGATACTGCTAATGGAGGTGGAGTATCGGGTACAGGGACTACAACAGGTATAAGTGCTACTGGTGGTTCCGGGTCAGGACTTAAGTTAAATTTCACTATAGCGAGTGGCAAGATTACTGGTATTAGTACTAATACTGTAGGATCAAATTATAAGGATGGTGATGTTCTTACTATTTCTCAGGGTTCTCAAGCCGCTATAAATCCAACTACTTATGCTACATTTACGATTGATAAGGTTAGGGGAACAGTTGAGACAGTGGCAAATGGTGGTATAAAGATTGCAGATCCTGGTCGTGGTTATAAAATAGGTGAGTTATTAGTTGTTAATCAACAGGGGAGTGGGGAGAATTGTGGTGTTGTAATTACTCAAGTTTTTGATTTAGGACAAAAGAAAGCTACAGCAGGTCCGGTTACTCCTGGAGATATTGAAGGTGCTGTTGGTCAATGGGTTCCTCCTAAAGCATCTTCTAAACCTAATGTTGGTGATATGTTAGGAAAGGCTCAGCAACTTGGTGATATGCTTAATATGTTGGGTGGTATGCAGGGGAGTATGACTCAAGCATTTGACTTTAAGAATTTGATGGGAAATATTTTCCCATTTGAACCGCCACCAAATTCAGCAGTTTCTGATTGTTATACTTTGGCACAAGGTGGTAAGGGAGTACCTGAGGTTAATAAACCTACTCCTTCTGCTATTGATAAAGCAATTTCTAAGGTTAAAGATGTTGCTCCTTCTATAGAGAATTTAGATTTTGCTACACCATCTTTAGGAACACCTTCAATTGATTTGAAATCTGTTGCACAGGATATGGCATCTTCTGCACAGAATATGGTTGCTGATGTGGACGATGCATGGGATGCTGCTCAGTCACAAGTTGATGAAGCTCTTGATATCTTCTAATAAATATTAACTATGATATACTTACTCGGCAAAATATAAAAGCGAATGTCAGAACCTACATTTAATCTGTTTGGGCCTATCACCAAAGATGATATTAAGGTAGGATATATTTCTACTGATAGGGGATATGTCCAGGGAGTAGGTGTGTGTCAAGCTAATTCCCATGCAAAAAGAAATCCTGGGGAAACTTTCATTTATAAACCTTCACGGGATAAAGTTGAGTTTTTAAATATTAATCAGGTTAATAAGTTATCTGAGGATCCAAATTTTGCCAATAAGGATACTAGTTGTCCTGATGGTCTTAAAATGGATGCAGAACCCGAACCAGTAAGTGTAAGGTTTAGTGGTGGGGGTGGAGTAGGTGTTGTAGGAAATCCTGTAGTTAGTGAGAAAGGCCAACTTATGGCAGTTCATTTAGTGAATGGTGGATTTGGATATCAATATCCTCCTATTGTTAATATACATGATGATAGTGGTATTGGTGCTGGTGCAATTGTGAAGGTAGGAGTTGGTACTACATTTTCAGAAGTACAATACTATACTGATAAAGAAGATTTTGAAGAGTATAATCTTTGTACTGATGTTTTTACTAATACTTCAAGGAGTGATGGTGGCGTAGATTCGAAGATTGCAGGTAAGAGATCTCCTTACGGAAGAAGATGGAGCCCAGAAGGGAAGGATATAGGGGAATGGAAACCGCACAATTATACAGGCGATACAGAATCTCCTTTTGAGGAGGTGATAGCTGAATATATGAAAAAACTTAACCAATCGGGAAAGGATTGGTTTACAACAAGAAAGCAACCACCGTTAGAAACCACTTCTGATGGTAAAACAACCAAAGAATTTCATAAGGTACAACATTTTGCATGGGGTCCTGGTACGGTAACTCCTTATAGTATTGTACCTTTTGAGATACATTGGCATTCTCCTCATAGAACTAAAGGATTGGGGTTTGAATTTATTGCTAGAGATGGATCACATAAGTTTAGAATAGTAGATACTAGTGGAGTAAATGATGGTAGTAGGAAAGATTCTTATCAAGTTAAGGAGAATCTTACTTATGATGTAAAAGTAATTGGAACAAGATCTGCTAAACAAGGATCGAGAAAAGGAGATGATCCTCTGGGTGGGCATGATAATTCTGAAGTAATCCATTTGGCAGAGGTTGGATTGCTTAGAAAACTTGGAGCAGGGAAGGATCAAAAGAGTAATAGAGAATTGGATGCAAATACAACAGGTACAGGAGATAAAATTTTTGCAGATTTTCTTGATACTCTTGATGATAATGATGATCTACAGATACAAGCACAAAGAGGAAAATTTACTGCATATAATGAGAGAAAAGTACAAGGACTTAGAGGAAAACGAACAACTTATGATTTAACATATAGATTAGAAACAGGGAGAACGGAGATTGCCCCTAGTTTTATGAATAAGTATGCAATATCTCCTAAACCACCTTCAAATATAAAAGGATCTGATTTTGCGGGGAGATGGTTTACATTTGAGTGGGATCTTGATTTCCCTTATGATGGAGAGTATATATTTCGTGGTGGAAGAGATAATAAAGCAAGATTATATCTTGATAATGAACAGATTTCTGATTTATATTCAGGACCAGGAAGTCATTTTAGGAATTTTAATCCTGCTGCACTTAAAAAGACTATTAAAAAGGGCAATAAGAAATTAAAGTTAGAACTTTATAATAGTCCTATGATGGGAACGGTGATTGATCAACAATCTTCTGCGCCATCTAGTAAGGAAGTGAATTTTAAGATTACTTCTGATGCTGCGTTTGCTAATAGTATTAGGATAGAAGAACTTGGTATATTTGAATCTAAGAAACATAAAGGATCTCAAATAAATGCAAATATTACTAAAACTATTGAATTTGGTAGGAGGTATAAAGTAGTTCTAGAAAGTGCTCAGTCTACTGCTGGAGTTAGGTTAAGAGTAAAGGATAAATCCATTTTAGAAATGGAAGAGCACACTGATAATGATTGGAAAGACATTGTGTGTGCTGCTAGTACAGGTCAGTTTAGTGATATAAAAGGGAATGTTGCGTATTTTAGTGTTTCTCCCCCACCTAGAAAGCCAGGAGAATCTAAAGAATCTAATCAGAAGACAACGCAGGTCTTTAATACAATTGATTTTATCAATAAGTCAAATAGACAATTGTGGAGAACAAATGTTTATAATAGGGGTGGTTTTTTAAATGATTATGGAGTGTGTCCTTTTGATACAAATATACAATTAAAGGATAATCCATATGCAGGAACTCATACTATTGTTTGGCCAAATGTTAATTTCCCTATTTCTGGAAATTATGATATTGAAGTAGCAGTAGATGATACTGTAGATATTAAGATTGGGAATGATATTAAAATTAATAAGAAAGGATTTGTCGGTGATACATCTGTTAGTACTGGTACATTAAAATTAACTAGGTATGTTAAAGCAGGAAGACATACTATTAGTGCTGATTTATATCAAAAACCAGGTGGTAGTTATGGTTTTAGAAAGATTGATGGTAAGACACTCCAGAAGACTGAAGTTAATTTTAATATAACTTCTGCTGCAGGATTTGCTAATAAAATAACTATTCCAGGACTTTTTTCTTTAGGAAAAGAACTTGGTGGTGCTCAGTTAAATCAATCTATTATTAAACAAGTAGAATCTGAAAAGGAATATGATGTAATATTAACTACTGTAAGAAGTATAGAGGGTGGAGAAACAGGAAGTGATGTAAGGTTGAAATTGAAAGATAAGGGTAAAAAATTAGTAATGGAAGAATGGACAGATAATGATTGGAAAGATATTGTATGTACTGTAAATAATGGAGAATTTTATGGTATACATGGAAATAGATGTAAGTTTAGAGTAGATAGGACTATAAAGGGTATTAATCCTATGGCTCTTGCTATCAATATTGAATCTACCTATGCAGAGAAAAAAGCCATTACTCCACAATCTTGGAATGAGAATCCTATGGGTGTTGCACTGACTATTGAAGCCCCTCCTCCTCCAATCCCTCAAGAACCTGTTCCACAGTCTGAAGGTAGATGTCCTAATAATCCATTTTGGACAACTAGATTTCCTGGTGCGAAAGAACGTTGGTATCCTGTCACATATAAATCTTGGGGTGATTTGTTAAATAAGCATGGAATTTCACCTCTTCCACCTTATGATGAACATAGGAATCCTGTAGTTGATGTATCTTTTGATGTTCATTGGCATTCTCCTCATCGTAATAAGGGATTAGGATATAGATTTACTGCTCAAGATGGAAGTCATATATTTACAATAACTGATACAGGTAAAGAAGATGATGGTAGTAGAACAGAGACTCATAAGGTTAAACTCAACACAACTTATAATGTAAAAACGATTGGAAAAAGATCAAATCCTCAAGGATTTAAAATACATAAATCAGGAATACCACCTGGTTCTAAGAAGCCTCTTGCAGATGCAAATAACTCTAGAGTAGTTGAGTTAGCAGAACAAGGTCTTCTCACACAGATGGGTGCAGGGAAAGATGCACGAGAGTGGGCAACTGGTAAGTTAGATGCTAATAGAAGGGGTACAGGAGATAAAATCTTTGCAGATTTTCTTGATACTCTGGACGATGCAGACGATCTTCAGATACACGCAGGAGCAGGGCAATTTACTGCATTTAATCCAAGAACAGTTGATTCTCTTAGGGGAACGAGAACAACTTATGATTTAACTTATAGGGTAAGTGAAGTACCTCCTAATGATGCTGGCAATTTTACAAACAGTTGGACTAAGAGTTTTGAATTTGGTGGGTGGTATAAGGCACAATTAGAAGTTGATGATATTGGGGAATTGTGGGTTGATGATCAGAAGATATTGGATTTGGATAGAAGGAAGAATAAAACTTTTGATGAAAAATTAGTTTGGATTGATGGACCTACTTCTGATGAGGAATATAGAAAAAATGGTGCAACTAACCATGATATTAAAGTAGTTGTTGAGAATTTTAAATCTGAAAGGATGAAGACAATTGATGCAAAAGTTTTCAATACTTTAGATTGGATTGGAGGAGGAGCCAGAAAAGCAGAGAAAAAAGTAGTGAGATTTAAAATAACTTCTGCAGCACAGTTTGCTAATGGTATTAAAATAGAAGAATTGGGTATAAATGAATCTAAAGAATATGAGGGATCCCAGATAAATGTAACACGTGAAAAAGAAGTTGAGGTGAATAAAGTTTATAATGTTGAATTTTCTAGTAGTAACAATGCAAGTCAGAAAGATAGAATAATTAAATATGTTGGATTAAATTCATCAAATGATCCTATTAAGGTTAGAAGCAACAATAAAAGGATTGAATTAAAAGATGGTCATGGGAGGGATGTTAATGCCTCATTTACTATTGATAGTGGAAATGTAAAGTTTTCTGATGACGGTAGAAAGTTAATTATTAAAGGTGGAGAAGCGAAATTTACTTTAGATTGGAATGACAATCCAGATACAGCTGGAAGAGCAGTACAGTCAATTCAGATTGGTGATAAAACATGGAGAGTGACAAGGAATGAAAGGGGTACGGTAACAAAAACTGTTAAGTTCCCTAGAAATTCGGATAATACAGTAAATATAAAATTGAGAAATCAAGGTGAGTCTGTTGTACAAATGGAAGAATGGACAGATAATGATTGGCAAGACATTGTATGTGCTGCGAGTGAAGGTAGATTTTTTGATTTTAATGGAAATAGGTGTAAATATGTGGTTGGATCTGCTACTAAAGCTGCGGGAGGTATTACTGGAGGTACAACACGAGATGGTGTGACTTATCAAGGTCCACATCTATTTCATTATACTGATAGTAGATGGGGTAAAGTGATTAATAAAGAAGGTGTTTCTCCTATTTCTTCTCCAACTCAGAGCTTATCTGATCCTAATAAGAATATTCTTGGCTGGAAGGTTTTAACATGGAAAAATGTTCATTTTCCACAAACAGGAAAATATCAAATATCTTTTGTTGCAGATAATGGGGCAAAGTTATTCATTGATAATCAAGAAGTATTAGCATCTAAAACTTATCAATTAAATGATTATAGTTATACTGATATAGAAGTTGGAAAGGGTAATCATGAAGTTAAAGTGGAAGTATTTAATGCTAATCATGAATATAGAGCAACTTATGATGATAATGATTTGGTATTTTTAAGGAATCCAACTGGAGTTGCTCTTCGGATTTATACTAGGATGACCGTAGGGACAGGTACTTATAAATCTTGGAAAGAGAATCCTTTAGGAGTATCTGCAAAACTTATTCCACCACCTTGTCCTAAACCTGCAAAAGGAAAGGGAGTTGTTGTAGATCCGGTTGTTATTGATCCTGGTAATAGATATCCAACACCTCCTGGACCAGGGTATCCTGTTCGTTTAAGAATGAAAAAACCTGTTATTATAGATCCTGGTATAAATTATAATTGCGCAGAGGATACAATTAGAGTTGAACCTTCTAATGGAGTAAAACTTTCATTATGTAAATGTGGTCCTTTTGGTAAAGTAGAAGAGGTTTGTATAGAGGGTAATGGATATTTTACTGAACCACCTGAAGTTATAATTGATTCTCCTACAGGAGTTAATTTGGAAGTTGCATTACAATTTGAGCCTGTGGTAGTTCCTCCTGATATTCCTGATATAATTCAGGTAACTGATTTGGTAGGTCTTAAGCAGACTGGGTATTATAAGGGTAAACCTTACTATGGTGCTGTTTTCTTTGAGAATGGTGTTAAATATTCAGGATGGTATAGAACTGCTGGTGAAATGGTCCGGGTTTATGATACACTGCAAGAAAGTATTGATGGTATGGTAACCACACCTCCATCTGCAATTCTCAGGCAGGGTAGTGATCCAGGTGGTAGTGACCCACGACTTAATATTCCAGGTACTCCTGAAAACCTTACTTAAAGAAATAACATGGCTAATAAAGTAGATGCTCCTGGAGCTATATCTAGAAATACTGTTAATGATAGAATAGGGGATGGAGCTAAAGAAAATTATACAGAATATGAAATTAAAAATGATAAGGGATCTATTAGTTTAGGTAGTATTGATAAGCAAGCTGGAGTAACTGCGGGAGTTTCTCTTAATACTCCTGATGGTAAACATGCATTTAAATTAGAGATTGATGGTCCTAGAAAGGGATGGACAACATCCACTGGACCAGGAAATTTTAATATAGAATGTGGTAGTGCTAATGATGAAGCGCAAGATAGCTTGATGATTAACGCAAAGAATGGTAATATTAATATTATTGCTACTAATGGAAAGATTAGATTACAAGGAACTGATATTGAACTTGTTGCTGTAGGAAATGGTGCCGACAAAGGTAATATTAAAATAGAAGCAAGTGAAAGTATTATTACTAATTCTAAGAAGTTAATGATGTCTGCTAAGGCAATGTATAGGATTGCTACTCCAGGCATAGGTGAAGTAGTTGCTAATGCAGTTCTGCAGATGTATGGATCTATTTTTCGGGGTGTATCTGATGGATGTGTATTTAAAGATTCGAAGGTGGGAGGACAAAAGTATACTATAATTAATACTGCCCTGGCAGCTGCTACAATAGCAAATCCAGATCCCGAACCACAATAAGAGGAGAAGTTAAATGCAATTTGATGACGTAAACATTGGAGGACAACTCAAGGTAGGAACAGGAGTCTGTAAAGCTATTAAAGAGGGAAATCAAAAAATTAATGGATCTTGTTTAATGGAGGGTCCTATAGTTTTTGGGGATCCAACTACATTTGGTGCACAAGAAGCTACTTTAATGGTTGGACCTACTACAAATGATGATCCTGATTCGGAGATGCCAGAAAGTAATTTAGGTATTTCTGGGAATTTGCCAACAGGCATAAAGATTAAAGGAAATGTGTATGTAGATGGTGATTTATATACAACTGGATCTGTTGATTGTATTTCCGTCGGAAGATTAGAAGCAAGACATTCAGTAGCAGATGCTTTACCTAAGAAATTTGATATAAAGCATCCTTCTAAAGATGGAATGCGTCTTGCTCATGCATGTATAGAAGGTCCTGAGGTTGGTGTTTATCATAGAGGAGTACTTAAGAATGAGAAAGTAATATTTTTACCTGAGTATTGGAAAGATTTGGTACATGAGAGTAGTATTACAGTTCAACTTCAACCTATTGGTGCACATCAAGATATTATTGTAAAGAGATGGGATAGTGAAAAAGTATATCTTCAATCTCAAGGAGGAATGCCTATTCATTGTTTCTATCATATTTTTGCAGAGAGAAAGGATATTAATCCTTTAGTGGTTGAGTATGAGGGTGAAACATGGGAAGATTATCCGGATCCTAATGCAGACAATCCTAATTACGCAGGTCAGAATACTATAACAGGATAATATTATTATGGGAATAATCCCACTATTTCCTTCTGTGATTCATAATCTTAGTGCTCCTTCACAGTTTAAAAAGAATCAGGATGATTTAATCAGATTCGCCTATAAAAAAAGGAAGGAAGATCCTAAGGGAAGAGTGATTTCTAATGAAGGTGGTTGGCAATCTTATAGTCTTAGTTTGAAAGAAAATCTTCTTACGGATTTTATTTTACATACTTTGAATGATTATTTTACTCAGAATAAACTTCTTCATTCTTGGATTCGAGTAACTCTTTTAAATGCCTGGGTTAATATCAATAATAAAGGACATTCGAATTCAGCTCATATACACGGCGGTAGTACTTTGTCAGGAGTTTTTTATCTTAAAGTTCCTGAAAATTCAGGTAAGATAGTATTTCAATCTCCTCATGATTATACCTATCATCGTGAAAGGATATCTTATACAGATGAAGTAACAAAGGCACTGTATCATTATCATGATTTTTGGTATACACCTCAAGAAGGTTGCATATTATTATTTCCTTCAAATCTTTTACATAAAGTTTCAGTAAATCAAAGTAGGCAGGATAGAATTTCTGTTTCTTTCAATTTGGAACTTGATGATGTTCGTTCACCGGAAGAAGCAGAAAAGTGGATTCAAGAATGCGGTGAGAGTGTTTGACTTTTTTTTAATTTTCTCTTATACTAAGAATATAATGCAATGATTGTATGGAAGATGAAGAGTTTTTGACAAAGTGTGTAGTTGATCCAGTAAAGAGAACTTTTTATCTTTATTCAAGTGAAGGTGATGAGAAGCAAGTGGATTGTGATAATGTAGAAGAGTTTATGAATGTGTTGGAAGTAGTACGTAAATTGTGTCCAGAAGAAAGATTAGCATATACTAATCCACTTTGAAGAATTTCCATAATAAATACATTATGGATATAAAGCTCTGGTACTCAAAACATATGAAGCAATGGCGATGGTCATTGATTGATCCTGCGAGTGGAAAGCAAGAATCAGGACAACAATGGGATTTGCAGGATGCTATGAGAGATGTTGCTAATACAGTAGAGCATTTAATAAAGGATGGTTATGATGGAGAAGTTGAAGACAATGGACGAAGAGTTGCTAGAAGCGGAGCGGTGGATTGATGATGATTATCTAATGATTAATCAGTTTTATAATGCAAAAAGAATGTATCCAAACATTCCATTCTATTTGCAAGATGAGAATGGAGATAACTATGTATTTGGATGGGATTTAATATTTCAGTATATTGCTAAACTTACACAAGGTTCTTATTACCCAGATTGGTAATGCCTTTTTTTGTATGATAAATAATCCATAACAAGAACTATAAGTGCGTGTAAAATGGGTCTTTCACGATTAGATAATTTTCTGAAATCGGCACGGGGAACGATTATCTACGTTAATCCAAATGATTTGGATGCAACCGATAGTATAGAAAATCAGGGTAATTCTTTAACTCGCCCATTTAAGACTATTCAACGTGCATTGATAGAGTCTTCTAGATTTTCATATCAGAAAGGATTAGATAACGATAGATTTGGTAAAACTACAATCTTGGTATATCCAGGTGAGCATATTGTAGATAATAGACCTGGTTTTATTCCTGATGGGACAAATAATTATAGACTTAGAAATGGTGCAACATCTAGTTCTTTACCTGCATATGATTTAACAACTAACTTTGACCTTAATTCTTCAGATAACGAACTTTATAAGCTTAATAGTGTCTTTGGTGGTGTTATAGTTCCTCGTGGTACTTCTCTTGTTGGTTTAGATTTAAGAAAGACAAAGATACGTCCGAAGTGGGTTCCTTCTCCTACTAATGATAATATTGCTAAAGGTTCTATATTCAGAATAACTGGTGATTGTTATTTTTGGCAATTCACTATTTTTGATGCTGATCCAAATGGTAAGTGTTATGTAGATTACACTTCAAACGAATTTGTTCCTAACTTCTCACATCATAAACTAACTTGTTTTGAATTTGCTGACGGTGTAAATGGTGTTGATATTAATGACACCTTTATGCAGTTTAAGACAGGTCGTACTGACTTGGATATGTATTATGAAAAGATTAGTCTTGTGTATGGTCAATCATCTGGTCGGGCAATTTCGCCAGATTATCCTAGCACTCAACTTGATATTCAACCTAAGATTGATGAGTATAGAATTGTAGGACCAACTGGAGCATCTGTTGGTATTACTAGTATTAAGGCTGGTGATGGTGTAACTGCAACTACTACTGTTACTGTCACTTTAGCGTCAGCAATGTCAGGATTGGATGTAGATACTGCATTCCGTGTTAATGGCATTACTGCATCTGGATATGATGGACAGTTTGTTGTAGCGAGTAGACCTAGTGATACTCAAGTTACATATACAGTACAAAATTCTCCAGCTAATGCACTTCCATCAAGTACTGGAGCAACTGTATCTCTTACAACCGATACAGTAACTTCATCTTCACCATACGTCTTTAACTGTTCATTGAGATCAGTTTATGGTATGTGTGGTCTTCTTGCTGATGGAGACAAGGCAACTGGATTTAAGTCCATGGTTGCTGCTCAGTTTACTGGTATTGGTCTTCAGAAGGATGATAATGCTTTCGTTAAGTATAATACCGATACTCCACCAACAGGACAATATGATGATAATACTGCATCTGGAAATGAGAATTTAAGTACTAATTCTAAGGCAATTTATAAGCCGACATATAGAAATAGTCATATTAAAGTAACGAATGATGCTGTTGTTCAGATCGTTTCTGTATTTGCTATTGGATATGCAGAGCATTTTGTTGCTGAACAAGGTGGTGACATATCTGTAACCAATGCTGACTCTAACTTTGGTGCTAATGCATTAACTGCTATTGGATTTAAGAGAAATGCATTTAGTCAGGATGATAAGGGATTTATTACTCATATTATTCCACCAAAAGATATTCCTCTCCCAGAGACTGCTATTGAATTTGAGTCAATTGATGTTAATAAAACAATAACAAATGTTGGTGTAGGTTCAACAGCTCAATTATATCTTTATAATAGAACTAACCAAGACGTTAAACCTGAGAATGTTTTAGAAGGATATAGGGTTGGCGCAAAAACAGCAGAGAGTCTGAAAGTTCTTGTATCTTATGCAGGTACAGTAACCGAGTATGATGCTCGTGTTGTAATGCCTGGATCGGATTCCAGTTCTGAGAAGACTTTTACGGTGAAGCAGAGTCCAACTGGAATTAATAGTATTGGATCTTATAGTCAAGGTGGAAGTGAGAATGTTATTACCTTTACTGCAAATCATACGTTTTTAAGTGGAGAATCAGTTCGTGTTATCAGTGATAATGGAAGACTTCCTGATGGATTAAAGCATAATAATCTTTATTATGCCATTACATCTGGAATGAGTGCTGCTACAAATATTAAACTTGCTAAGACGTTAGATGATGCACTTAAGGGAACTGCTGTATCTATTAACGAGAAAGGTGGTTTATTAAAGGTTGAATCTAGAGTATCTGATAAGAATTCTGGTGATATTGGACATCCAATTCAGTGGGACCCAACGAATACTCAGTGGTTTGTTAAAGTTGGTACTGCAGCAACAGACAACTCTATTTTCCCAACTATTGTAGGATTAGGGTCAACAGGACTTGGAAATGCAACATCTAGAACTTATATTAAGAGAAGACCGGATACTAGGAGTTCTATTGATAGAATTTATCGTGCAAGGTATGTAATTCCTCAATCTTCTTCTGGTGCAAGACCGCCAAGTAATGGATATGTTGTTCAAGAGTCTAACTCTACTATTGGAGCAACTAATGCAGAAATTCAGACTTACTTTGGAAGTGGGTCAATTTCTAATGTAGATGAGCAAAGGAATTTTAGGTTTATTGCTGATGCAAATTGGGATGGAACGAATGTTAATATTGATACTGAACTTCCTCATGGACTTACTGTAGGTTCTCAAGTTGAGGTTGTTAATATTAAGAGCTCTGGTAATACCACAGGTGTAGGTAATTCTGGATACAACTATACTTATATTGTTGCTGGAATTGGTAGTGCAAAGAACTTTACTGTTGGATTAAGCACTAATCCCGGAACATTTACGAATGATACTTCAACTAGAACAACTGCTCTTCCATACTATAAGAGGAAGAGATTCAATGATACCTATTATATCTACAGAAATGAAGAAGCACAGAAGTATATTGCAGGAGAGCAAGATGGTATTTACTATCTAACTTTATTAAATGCTTCTAATACACCAACTGCAGCACCATTTACTGCAGAGAAATTCTCTCAACCAACCAAGGAACTTTATCCTCAGATCAATAGGGATAGTCCTGTTGTTGATCCAGGAGATGCAGTTTCATTTGCTGTACCTGAATTAATTGGTGATGTTGTTGTTAATGATGTAAGAAAGAGTATTACAAATGAGAATTTAACTAAGTTTACTAAAGATGAAGGTGTTGGTATTGCTATTACCAATATTAATTCTGTTACTGGAACAGCGCATACTATTAATACTACTATAGATCATGGTCTTAATAGACTGACAAAGGTAAGTATTGCTAATAGTGGTGCTGGTTATGGTGCAGGGAGTGCTGGAGATCTTTATAATGCAAGATTAGTTGCTATTGGAAATTCTACTACGGGTGAGGGTGCAACTGTTAAGTTAACTGTTGATGCTAATGGTGGTATTACTAATGTTAAGGTAATGGATGGTGGTTCTGCTTATGGTATTGGTAATACTATGGCAGTTGTTGGTGTTGGAACTACAACTGGATATAGTCAAGCAGTTCTATCCGTAAGTAAGATTTATAATAATGTTAGTGATGTTGTCAGAGTTGTAGGAGTAAAATCTGAATCTTATGATCCATATAATCAACTTTATAGAATTACTGGAGTTAATGTAGGTGGATCTAAGAGTATTACAGTAGAATCTGCATCTGAAATTGTTTCTTATGCCACAACTGCTGTTGGTGGAATAGGTCAAACTAATTGTGCTAGTTCTTATTTCTATAATACTGGTGAATCAATTAGACTTAATACTCTTGCATATGATAAAGGATCAGGTATTGCGACTGTAACTTCACATAATAGTCATGGATTAAAGGTTGATCATCGTGTTCAGTTTACTGGATTTACAACTGATTCTATTATGTACAATGGAAATTGGGTTGTAACTAATAACCTAGATGACCTATCAGGAGGTACTCCATCCTATTCATTCTCTGTTCAGATGGGAGTAGGAACTTCGGAACCTACTGCATATGGTACTGGTTATGCATATCGTGAAGGATATTCTACTAACCAAGGTGTTATTACCAAGGATAATGAGAATCTGAATGGTAGAATGGTTCCAACTTATGCTGGAATTACAACTGTTATTTCTGCTGATATTATTAATGCCACAACAACAAGTATTACTGTTGCTGGTCTTGTTAATTTAGATATTAATATTGGTGATTTCTTGATGATTGATGATGAAATTGTCAGAGTTAAGACCACTGTTGCTGATACAGATACTAATATATCTGTTTTCCGTGGTGTCATGGGAACCAAGGCAACGACTCATAGTCTTAATAGTACAATTAGAAGATTAGATATAAGTTCAGTAGAGCTTCGTCGTCACGCAATTATTCGTGCTTCTGGTCATACATTTGAGTATGTTGGATTTGGACCAGGTAACTACTCAACTGCATTCCCAGAGAAGCAAGATAGAGAGATTACACCAAAAGAAGAATTATTAGCACAGTCTACTAAGAGAGATGGTGGTGTTAACTTCTACACTG
>VTLG01007807.1_pt1 | contig 27498 bp, 21 predicted proteins | sample 4694571 | NCBI WGS metagenome assembly VTLG01 (sample SAMN12604809, study PRJNA352737) | marine metagenome | biome: ENVO:00000447; feature: ENVO:00000209|ENVO:00000569|ENVO:01000036; material: ENVO:00002151; isolation source: viral sequences binned using virsorter ...
GTCACGTTCTGATACCGTAGGGTCACCCTACGCAGGCATGCAAATGACTTCTAAAGTCCTTACCGTTGATAAGTTGGTATCTACCACTTATCTTGCTAACGAGGTTGAAGAAGATGCAATTCTTCCAATTCTCCCTCTATTAAGAGACGCAATGTCTCGTTCTCACGCAAGAGCGATTGAGAATGCAATTCTGTTAGGTTCAGTAGGTGACGCATCACCTAGTAGCATGGCTACTAGTTCTACAGATGCAACCTTTAGTGGATTGGTCCGAATTGCGGCCGACGATGCTAAAGCCACTGAGAGCCACGCATACACCGCTGCCACTGAAACTTCTTATGTCCTAGACATGAGACAGGCTATGGGTAAATATGGACGCCGACCTAGTGATACTATTTATATAGTTTCTATTGAAGCGTACTACTCAATGCTAGACGATTCTGACTTCCAAAGTATTAACGAAGTTGGAAATGATCGAGCCGTTAAGATTACTGGTGAAATCGGTAACCTTTATGGTTCACCTGTTATCGTCTGTGACGAGTTCCCAACTGCAGCCGCAGGTAAGGTATGGGGCGTAGCCGTTAATCCTCGCAATTTTGTGATTCCTCGACTTAGAGGCGTTACGATTGAGCAGGATTACGACGTAGAAAATCAACGAAGAGTGTTAGTTGCTACTCAACGTCTTGGTTTTGATCAGTTGTTCTCAACTGCTGGCCAAGTTGTTGTTAAGAAATACAACGCTTAGTAGTTAATGAGCCTAGGGAGCCCTTATGGGCTCCCAGGTTTTTACAAGGTTATTTATGGCAGATTTAATTTCATTAGATACTTACAAGACTATTGAAAATATTACGAATGTAAAAGACGACTATCGTTTAGAGACGTTAATTACGGCTATAAGTACTCTTGTAAAAACTTATTGTGCTAGTAATCTCATTGATGATTACTCAAGTACTATTACTGAGTATTTTGACTTACAGTACCAAGTGTCCTATATTCAACTAGAGGACGGGCCTGTAGTCGATAATGCAACTCTTGCTGTATATGAAAGGCAGAGTCAAGATGATGATTATACTCAGTTATATAGAGACGGAACCAGCGATAAGTATGAGTGGTATTTGGATGCTACTACAGATAGTATTTACAGAACATATGATTCGGGCTTGTATGCGTACTGGCCTAAGGGTGTGAAAGCTGTCAAAGTAGAATATAATGCAGGATATTCTAGCACACCGAAAGATTTAGAACTTGCAGTAGTTGATTTGGTTACATACTACTTCAAGAACGAACATAAACAACGACAAGTTTTGGGCGGAGCGAGTTTGCAAAATCAAGGCACCTCTAGCTTACAAGATAACGTCGGGTTTCCAGACCACATAAAGCGTGTGCTGGATATGTATAAAATGAAATGAGCCAGAGAGCATTATATGATTTATTAGAGGAGCAGCATAAATTCTTATCAGGGGATAGAGTGCCACGAATTAATTCAAAGGGAGAGACAGTAAAAAGTAAAAGTATATACCGAGAGACAAAATCAGATAAAAAACCAACTGTAGCTGGTACTGATGTAGATACATTAACTGCAGAACTAATAAAAGAAATAAAACGATATAATGATGTTACAGAAGCTGATATAAAACCTATAGTAGAAAAACACGTAAAATGGTATGTAGCAGATTTGTATGAATACTTTGCTACTGGCAAAGGTTCGATGAATAATAACGATACTGCTAGCAAGTTTAAAGTACGTTTAATTGGAAACTCGACAGCTTTTGGAGTAGGCGTCAGAGCAAGAAAGGGAGGCAAGCCTTTTAGGCTTATACGAAATGGGGTATCTGGCGAAAACGATGGAAAAAGAAAGCAAGTATTGGTAGCTAGAATTAATGAAGAGTTAAAGCTACAAACACAATTAAAAGCTGGTTCTTTAGCTGTAACTCACCAAGAAGGTTCAGCCGTAGCAACTCAAAGAGAGGCTGTAGTATTAGAGAATCTTCAAAAGTTTATGGTGGCTAGGCCGGGTCAAAAAGAAATACTAAGAGTACTGCAACAAGAGGATGTTGAAACAAATAGAATAACACATGAATTGCTTACTACTGGAAAGTTTTTTGATATAATGACACTTAGAGTGGGTATAGGTTCTGGAGGAGAAAATAAGTCTCAAGGAGCTGGTGATGATGAGCAAGGACTCATAAAAGAATTAAAAGATGATTTAATAGCAATGATGAGTTCTTATAAAGATCCAGGAAGTTTAGAAGGGTCTGATACTCCTGTAAAACGAGTACGAAAAAAAGTTTTACATACTTTAAAAAAAGAACTTAAAAATAAAAACATTAAAGTAAACTTTGAAAATACTAAAATTGATTTAAAAGCTCAAAGAGCAAAAAGAAAAAAAGACAAAGGTAAAAAAGCTACTGGTATAGCTTTTGCAGGGGATAACTCAACTACAGGAGGACGAGGACGTAAGAGGCAATCAGGAGCCCGTCAAGGTCAAAATTTTATGCAGCTAGCAGGACTAATAAATCAAAAGCTGCCTAAAACTGTTATGAAAAATATGAAGCCTCCCGGTCTTGAAAATGTAACGGGAAGATTTGCAAGTAGCGTTAGAGTAACTGACGTAACTGCGACTCCAAAAGGATTTCCTTCCATAGGCTATACTTATGAAAAGAATCCTTATCAAGTATTTGAAATGGGTCAAGGCGCAGCTCCTTGGGCTACCTTAGATAGAGACCCAAGAAATGTTATAGACAGATCTATACGAGAAATAGCAGCCGAAATGGCAATAGGAAGATTTTTTACTAGGAGAGTTTAATGACCAGTCCAAGAGAGTTTACCTCACGAAGAATTGCTATAGTTGACGCTCTCGTAGAAAAACTGGAAGAAATAGATGGAAGCGGTAACTATAGAACAGATTTAAATGGTAATGTATCTCGTCGATTAAGGTTTTGGGACGAGGTAGATGAGTTTCCAGCCATACATGTAAGTGCTGGATCAGAAACTAGAGAATATTTAGGAGCACAGAATAAAACTAGATTCATGAACTTAACTTTACGCTGTTATGTAAATGATGAAAATTCTGTAGAAGCTCTTGAGGGATTAATGGAAGACGTCGAGACGGTCTTAGATACACACAGTCGATTAAGGTATGTTGATAGGAAGTATGATTTTCAGTATACACAATTAATTACTGTACTAAGCCTCGATACCGACGAAGGAGCGCTCGAACCGCTAGGCGTCGGTGAGATTGTCTGTGAGGTTCGATATTAAGTAACTTTTAGAAAGTTAGGAAAACGGAGATAAAAAATGGCATTACAATTTCAACGTAACGCGAAACTGTATGTTGAACTCACGAGTAGTCACGGTGGTGTAACGAGTCCTCCTTTCATATGGCAAATACCTGTATTGGAAGGATTTACTTTTAGCCAAGCTATCAACACTTCAGAAATTACTGTAAACGAAGCAGGCAATACATCTCGAAGAGGACGACTTTTGTTCAACGACTCACTGGCTCCAGTGGAGTGGAGTTTTAGTACATATGCAAGACCACATCTTAGCTCTAGCCTGTCTCCTAATACTGTTCACGCAGTAGAAGAGGCACTTTGGGCTATGTTTATTGGTGCTGGTATGTATGATGGCTCAGATAATTGGGATAATGGAGATCAAGTTTCTCCTCAGATTAGTCCAATTACTCATGCAGCCGCTACCGCAACATTTGATTTTAGCGCGTCAAACGTGGCAGCTATGTCAGATAACTGGAACTTATACTTTGCTTTTGAAGAGACTGGTAATAACCAAGTTTACAAAGCCTCCAGAGCAGCGGTAAATTCAGCTACTATAGACTTTGATATTGATGGTATTGCAACTATTCAATGGAGCGGTTTTGCTAGAACCTTGGAGGATTACTCATTAGCTAACTCTCCTGCGGACAGCATTACAGCAAACTATACAGAAGCTATAACAGGTACTTCAAACTTTATAAGAAACAGATTGACTGATATCACACTCGTAAGAAATGATGTTAGCCCTGAAGATACTTATAATGTTGTAGCCACAGGTGGAAGCTTAACCTTTGAAAATAATATTACATACCTTACTCCAGAAGAGCTAGGTATTGTAAATAACCCGCTTGCAAACGTAACAGGTGCAAGAACAATTTCTGGTAATATTACTTGTTATTTGGATAACAACCAAAGTGACAGTAAGAGTGGTGAGCTATTTGCAGATTTGGTTGCAGATACTGATGACACTAGAAACGTATTCGACTTGGATATATTTGTTGGAGGAAATGGCAATAAGCCCGGTGTACAGTTTAGTCTGCCCACGGCCCACCTAGAAATTCCTTCAATTAATTTGGAAGACTTGCTTACCTTGGATATAGGATTCCATGGTCAGCCTTCCGATGGCGATATCGATAATACGGACGAAGCGACTATTATCTATCATGCCGAGTAGGATAGGGAAAAATAGTTCTTGACATTGAGTTGGGAATTAAGTATAATTTATAGGAAGTCGGGGGAGTTTATCCCCCGATATTTCTTTTAACGGGATCAGTAATAATGAGTAAAATTTCTTTAAAGAGTCTTATGACTCCAAGTAAAACAGTGTCTATTGAGTTTCCGGGAATGGATGGATTTGAAATAGACTTATGTTATTTAGCCAGAGAAGAGCTTTTAAAGCTACGAAAGAAGTGCGTTACAACAAAGTTTAACAGACGTACTCACCAGCCCGAAGAGACTTTGGATGAAGACAAGTTTCTTACCGAATATACGGCTGCTGTAATAAAAGGATGGAAAGGTCTTAAGGTATCTTACTTAGAAGAGCTTCTATTAGTAGATACAGAGGGAACTGATCCAAATGACGAACTTCCTTTCAATAGCGAGGAAGCTGAAATTTTGATGAAAAATTCAAATACATTTGACACTTGGGTTACGGAGGCTGTCGGTGACCTTGAAAATTTTACACGCAGCAAGTCAGAGCCTGTCTCGACAAAGTCAAAAACTTTGCCGGACGTCAGGGCTCCATCGACGTAGAACAGTATCTTAGAATTTGTGAAGAATTAGGCCAGGAGCCTGATCCCGATAGAATGCCACCCACTTTGGACGGTTTACCGGACGAGGTGCAAGTGGCATTTTTTATATATGCACTAATGCCAGAGAGATGGGACGGAGCTTCAGGAACTTATTTAGGAAAAGACTGGTCTCCATTACATACTTTATATAATATTTATGAGATAGAGGATCAAAAAACAGTTACTATGTTTATTGCAGAAATTCAAAGTATTTTTGTGCAGCAGACTAATGAAGAATCAGAAAAGAAACGAAAAGCAGCAGAGCGAAAAGTATCTGCCAGTAGCGGGAAAAAATACGCGCATAATGTGAGAGGCAATGGCTAATACAATAGATGTAAAACTTAAGATGTCCGATGACGGCACTCTTAGACTTACTGAAAAGAGTGCAAAGAAACTAGGCATGTCTTTAGATCAGGCAGGTATAAGTGCTCAGACTGCTGATCGTCAACTAAAAGGTGTAGCTAGAACCTCTTCTAACTCTACTAAAAACTTTAGTAAAATGTCCCAAGGAATTAGTGGTGGACTAGTTCCTGCTTATGCAATTCTTGCAGCCCAAGTTTTTGCGGTATCCGCAGCTTTTCAATTTTTAACAGAGTCTGCTAATTTTAAAAACTTAATAGAAGGGCAACAACAGTTTGGAGCTATAACAGGAACTGCATATAAAACTATAACTAGCGCTTTGCAAGACGCAACTCAAGGTCAGTTACAGTATGCGGATGCAGCAAGAGCTACTGCTATTGGTACTGCTGCAGGCTTAAATGCTGCTCAGTTAAAAGGACTGTCTACTGCAGCAACTAATGCTTCTTTAGCCTTAGGAAGAGATTTAACAGACTCTTTTAATCGTTTGATTCGTGGTGTAACAAAAGCAGAGCCCGAACTTTTAGATGAATTAGGTATTATACTTAAACTAGACCCTGCTTTAAAAAATTATGCAAATGCTATTAACAAAAATGTTAGCGAACTTACTGCATTTGAAAGAACCCAGGCAGTAACCAATGATGTTTTGGATCAAGCCGAACAAAAGTATGCTAGGATAGCCGAGGTTATTGATCCTGCTGCATTTGCTGTAGCTCAATTTAGAAGAGCATTTGATGACTTACTCAATAGTATTAGAAAAGCCTTAGCAGATGTTGCTCAAGTAGTTCTTCCTTTTTTTACTAATAATATAAATGCTTTAGTAGCTGCTTTAGGTCTTTTTGCCCTCCCAATAGTTAAGTCTATTATTCCGTCTTTTAAAGATATGGCCGCTAACGCCCGTGCTAGTGTAGATATTCAAAAACAAAAGTTGGGTGATCTTAGAAAAGAATATGATAAGTCTGCAAAAGCTGCTTTGGCTCTTGCTGATACACAAGAAAAAGCATTAAGCAGAACTGCTACTTCTGCTTCCAACATTTTAGCTCAAGGAGGTGTAGATACTTCAGGGCAGGGAACAAGATCAGGAACTTCTTTTTTAACAGGACAAGAAGGTAGTGATAATAAAGCAGCAAGAAATAATGCTAGGAGAATAATAGAAGCTGCGGAAAAACAAGCAGTTGACGGTAAAAAAGTTACTACTGGAGTATTAAAAGGTTTAAACACAGAACAAGTTGCAGATTTAAAACAGTCTTATCGTGATAGAATTAAAGCACAAGATGATTTTCAAAAATCATCTAGCGGAAAGTTTCGACGAGGTTTTGCACAAACAAAACGAGGTATGGCAGGTTTAAGAGTGGAGTGGGCTCGAACCATGGCATTTATGACTGACAAAGTAGGAAAATTTGTCGGTTTTATTGGGCACTTAGGAACTGCAGTAGCAGTATTCGGCATTGCAGTCTTAATATTTGAGCTTGGAAAAGAATTGTTAGGTTTTAATAAAGCTTCAAGTGAGGCCGAAGAAAAACTAAGAGCTTTAACTGATCGTTTCGGAGAAACAACAAAAGCTGCTGCGCTTTTAAGAGAAGAATTAGCACGTTCATCAAAGATAAGGGTAATAGGAGAGGATGTAGTACAAAATGTCGTAAGTTTAGGAAATGCAATATCTGCTGTAAATATTAAAGAGATAGCTCAAGATTTTAATGATTTAGGTTTTAATGCAAATACTGCTTTTGGAAAAACGGAAGAGTATGCTAAATCTAAAACAGAAATTCAAGCCTTGGGTAAAGAAATAGCAGCTTTAAGTCCTGAATTTGCACTTTTAGGCCAAGAAATTACAAAAGATACTAAACTTACTGAGAAACAAGTTAACGCTATGTTGAAAGCTCAAAGTATTTTAGTTGAAAGAGGAATAGCTACCTCTCAACTTTCTGTTGTACAGAGAGATTTAAATCAAGCTATGAATAAGTTTATGAAAACTACAGGAAAAGAGCTACCCTTTACGAAAGAAATAAAATTAAGTGAAGTAGTAGTAGACTCCTTACAGAAAAAATTAGAAGGAGTAAATATAGAGCTTGAGAAAAAAGCAGCCAATAAATTCCAAGCTGAAATGCAAAGGGTGGGACAAATGGTTGCTATTCTTGAAAATGCTTTTGCAATTGCTCCTAGTGCTGCGTTAGCAGAACAGATTAAGGAAGCCAAAAAAGAATTACAAGGTTTGGGAAATGAGTATCTTAAAGTTTTAGATGAAAATAAAGAAATTGTATCTCAATTAAAGTTTCAAAAAAACTTAACAAAAGAGTTAAAAACTGCTCAAACCACGGTTTTAAAATTAAGAAAAGATCAGACTACAACAGAAAAAAATATTGCAGATCTTCAATTACTTGGCAATACTTTTGCGGATCAAAGAGCAAAAACAGAAATAGATACAGAGAAAGCAAAACTTGCTAATTTAAAAGCTAGAGAAGCTCTTGAGGCGGCTCAGGCAGCTAATAGAGCTTTAGAATCGGATACAGATCAAACCATTGTAGATGCTGTAAAAGAACAAGTAAGACAAACTCAAGCAAAAGTAGACTTAACAGAAAAAGCTATAACTCTTGCGGGGCAAGAAGTTTTGAAAAAAACTCAAAATATTAATCTTGAAGAAAGACTACTTAACTTTCAAAAAAGTATTAATGCAGAAAAAATTACTCAGCTCGAAATTGAAAGAGAAATAGCAAGACTGAAAGCAGGTTTAGATGGTGTATCCGGTCAAGGTACTGCTGCCATTGCCGCAGAAGACAGACGACTATCTGCAGAGCGATTAAGAAGTCAACAAAAAATTCAACAAGAAGAGCTAAATAAAGCTTTAGACACTCGCGGTAGTAGGGTTTTTCAAGCTGATACTGGAGAAGGTATAGTTGATACTAGGGCTCCACGACCAGGATTTGGCGAAAAAGACGTAGAACAAGCATTTAATGCAGTAAAGATAGCAGAACAAAATCTTGCACTTACAAATCAACAGTTAGATGCAAATCTAAACTTAGAAACAAGTTTACAAAACCAATTATCCACTAAAGTCAGAGATTTAGAACTTAGAGCTAATTCTTTTACTTTTGATGAAAAAGAGATGGCTTTTCGAACAGAAGTAAATCGACAGTTGGCTGAAGGTGCAGAACTTAGAGATTTGGATATTGGTAAGATAAGAGAGATGACTGATGCACAATTTGATTTAACACTACAAATAGAAAGACAAGAACAGCTTGCACAAGGTTTGTCAACTTCTTTCCAACAATTTTTTACTTCAGTACTAGACGGTTCAGCGAGTGCAAAAGATGCTTTTTTAAGTATGACTAAATCAATATTATCAATGATATTAGAAATGACTATACAAGCTATGGTACTAAAAACTATTATGCCCGCTCTTGGTGGGCTATTCGGAGGAGCTACAGGTCCTAATTTAAGTGCAAGCGCAGAAGGAGCAAGTATTCCTGGATATAGCCTTGCAGGTGGATTACCTAAAGGAAGAACGGGAGGAGTTTTTTCTAATGGTAAAAAAGATTACAGTGAGGGAGGTATAGCATCCGGGCCTAGAAGCGGATATCAAGTAGAAATGCATGGTACTGAAGCAGTTGTGCCTTTACCAGATGGAAGAAATATTCCAGCTATTCTTACTGGAAAAGTGGCACTTCCTACTCCTGTAGTATCCTTAGATACTAATATTTTAGCAGATTCTTTTGCTGCGGCTATGAATGTACATAAAATGGATAATAAACCCCCGCCTCCTGTGAATACTGGAAATGGTACTAATAATGTGACTGTTAATGTTAATATGGAAACAGGAGAAGCTTCAGCAACTACAGATGCTTCCAACGAAGAAAAACATGAGCAGTCTAAAAAATTAGGAGGTTTTGTAAGCAGAGCCGTTCAAGAAGAGTTACAAAAACAAAAACGTCCTGGGGGCATTTTAAGCCCATACGGAGCAGCATAATGGCTATAGGATTGAAATTAGACAATGGAGGAAATATAACAGGATTTTCTGCGCCGGTAGCTCCGGATAGAGGTTTTACAAAAAGTACTAAACCCAGAGTAGTTGTTGCTGCTTTTGGAGACGGATATGAGCAAAGAAAAATTAGGGGCATAAATAATATGGCAGAAGAGTATAATTTAAGTTTTTCAAATCGTCCAAACACAGAGACTGATGATTTAGAAGCTTTTTTTATTGCTCAAGCAGGAGTCAGCAAATTTACTTTTAGTATACCAGACTCAAATGAAGGGACAGGAGAAAAAGACATAAAAGTAATTTGTAAATCTTGGAATAAAACTCATAGTCAAACTTCTGCTACTACATTAACAGCATTACTAGTAAGAGTGTATGAAGCGTGAGCACTGTAGAAACTGAAATTATTAAGGATAGCCAGAAACAAGAAATTGATTCGGCTATTATACATTTATGGGAGCTTCAGCTTAGCCAAAATGAGTATGCTCATTTTTTCAGCGGTGTTGAAGAAGACCTTTCTACCTTACAGTTTAGAGATAGAGAAGATACTTCTATAATTAATACTTATACTGCAATGCCTTTAGTTGGAGAAGGATTTGAAGTTAGTTTAGAAGGAACTTTACAAAGACCAGTAATTAGTTTTGCCAATGTATTAACTACTTTTGGAGATGCTTTAACCTTATCAGATGGTACAAAATTAACAAATAATGATTTATTAGGTAAAAGACTATATAGAAGAAGAACTTTGTATAAATACTGCTATGGGCAATCGGGAGACTCCCCAGATAGAGCAATTGAATTCCCTATACAAATGTATTTTATAGATAGAATTGCAAGCGAAACTGCTTCAGTGATTAGTTTTGAACTTGCTTCGGGATTTGATTTAACAGGAATTATGACTCCAAGAAGAGTCATTACTGGAAATAGTTGTTCTTGGGTTTATACAGGAGCTTCTTCAGAAAAATTAGCTTCAGAAAGAGTAGGTGCTTGTACTTGGAGCGAGTACGGAAGAATACCTGATAGGTCAGGAAATATGCAGACGCTATATTACACTAAAAAAGATGAACCTATAGTTCATATAAATTCAGTGGAAGCTACTTACTCTTCGGGCGCGGTTGCACAAGATAGAATATACAGAACTACTGCAGATACAAGTAATTTTGAGAAGATTACGAACACCGGAGCTTTAGCAAGCGCGGGAACTGTTTACGATTACTGGCAAGCTATGAGAGATACAGATACACCAGGAACCCCTTCAGATCAAAATGCAAGCTGGAGAAGAGTAAGAGTTTACAACACTTATAGTGCAAGCACATCTTACAATGTTTATACAAATACAGAGTACAACGAATATGTAGCACATGATAGAGAAGGAGAAATAAGTCCCGATCCAGATACTCATGTCAGATTATGGCAAACCGCTTTTAGGTCTCAAGTAGGAGGATCTCATACTGCAACTCCAGACTTTAATTCGTATTGGCAGTTAGGGGATCAATGTTCAAAAAGTATAACAGGATGTGCAGCTAGATTTAGATGTCAATTTTCTGATTCAGGAACAGCTTCACCAGAGTATAAAGTTCCTAGCACTGTTTTAAAAGACGGACAGTTACCTTTTGGAGGCTTTCCTGGAACTAAGCGATTTACATGATAAATGACCATTTAGAAGATATACTAGATCATTTTGAAAAAGAGTATCCGAGAGAAGCCTGCGGAGCTATAGGAGTAGCAAAAGGAAAAAGCTATTGGTTTCCTTGTAGAAATATTGCTGAAGATAATGACCACTTTATAATGGATAGCTCTGATTATATAAGAGCTAGTTTAAAATCAGATGTAGTTGCTATAGTACATAGTCACCCAGATGAAAGTGAGGAGCCAAGTGAAGCAGACATAAAAATGTGTAATACTTTAAATATAGACTCATATATATTTAGCTGGCCAGAGGGAAACATGCACCATCTAAAGCCAGAGCGAAAAGATATACCCTTACTAGGAAGAGAATATGAGTTTGGGGTTTTGGACTGCTGGAAATTAGTGATAGATTATTATAAGACTTTAGATATTCACATAAAAAGAGATCATTTTGAAGATGATTGGTGGGGAAAAGGATTAAATTACTTTGATGATCTTTTTCAGCATTATGGTTTTGAAGAAGTAACAGACGGTAGTATACAAGAGCATGATGGACTTTTATTTAATATTCGTTCATCTATACCAAATCATTGCGGAGTATACTTAGGAAATGATAAATTTTTACATCATGCAGAAAATAGGCTTTCTTGCAGGGAAAATTTGACAGGCTCTTTATGGGGCAAGAATAAATACAAGATATTGAGGCACAAAAAATGCAAAAAGTAATACTTTTAGGCGAGATGGGTCAAAAATTCGGAGAAACTTGGGATATGAATGTAGATTACTTAGGAGATATCTTTAAACTAATTGCCTGCCAAAGAAATGGATTTAAAAAATACTTAACTGAGTGTCAAGAGTCAGGAACGGATTTTGCAATAAAAAGAGGTAAAGAATATGTAGGAGAAGAAGAGCTTCTTTTATCTGTAGCAGATGAAGATATAATAATAACTGCTGTTCCCGCAGGCGCAAAATCCGGGTTTGCAAAAATTTTAGCGGCTATTGTTATAATAGTAGTTACTTGGGGATGGGGAGCTTCTGCGGCTGCAGCTGCAAATGCTCAGGCAGGAGTAGCTGCAGGATCAGCGGGAGCGGCCTCGGCCGGTAGCATGATAGCAGGAAATATTTTTGCTATGACTGCATTTAGTATGGGAATGGGTTTAGCAATGCAAGGAATAAGTCAATTAATGATGCCAGGACCTGAAGTAGACAAAGAAACTCCAGATAATTATTTATTTAATGGTAGTTCAGCTCATATAAAAGAGGGCTTACCTGTGCCTCTCATATATGGAGAAATGTTAGTAGGGGGAGGAGTTATTAACCAAACTCTTACTACAAGAAGAATTACAGCAGGAGGCTCAGGAGGAAGTTTTCCGCAGAATAGAGCTACAAATAGTAACCAAAGAGGTCCAAGCTAATGTCCTCATCAGACGGATATTTAGATTTTATGGATCAAATGGAGGCTCCAGATTTACCTGGAGCAGGTCCTGTATGGTCTGGAAGTGGGTATACCACTCTGTCTCAAAGGCAGACAGGACTCGTGTATGATTTACTGTCAGAAGGTCCTATAGAAGGTTTAGTAAATGAAGCTGAGGGTATACAGTTAGATGGAGTTCCTTTAAGAGACAAAGATACAAATTTAGCATTTAAAGAGATAGCAACTACAGGAACTATAGAATCTGGAAGTCTTAATACAATAACTGTTCCAGCTACTGTGCTGGAAAAAATAGATTCTGATACTTTAACTTTAAGGACTGTTCAAGTTATGGGGGCAGGAACTTCTCCAACTGCTTATAGCCCAGAAGTTACTTTTACAATAGAAGCAAACAGCACACGCTTAACTTCGGATGGTATAGGATTTTTTACTCGTACTATGGCAGGGTTTGAGTCGGGGAGTCCTGATAGGCAATTAGGGTGGGAAAACCAAACCCCTATAGAGATTCCGGGAGCAGGTCCTAACGGGTCTTCTTTATTTGCTAATATTACATCTTTTGATGGTAGTGGAGTAGTGCATTTAGATACAAAAGCCATAATAGGGGTTAGTAGTATCACAGGTGTAAAATTAGGACATAAAGCAAAAATCGCCTCAATAAACACTACTAATAATACAATTACTTTAGAGACTGCAGCCGCTACTGCCGTTACAGACGCATCAGTTTTTATTAATCCGCCTACTATTACTCAGGACCCTTCTCGTACAAAATATAACTTTGCAAATGTTTCTTATTCTTTTAGAACCGGCACGGCAAATCAACCTCCTATGCCTCAGAAAGGAGACATAAATACTAATGCTAGCTATCTTCATCCAGTGCAACTACCTCTTAAACAAAATTTAAAATATGGAGGAAAGGCTTCAGATACTGTTATTAGCGATAGTACAATGGGAATACCAAACGCTTCCGAAATAGACAGACTTAAAGTTACGTTCGATATGCCTTCAGGTCTAAGAATTATGGATGAGGGTAGTGGAGACGAACATTCAAGCTATTTTGAATTTGAAATACTTTTTGAATATAGTAATGACGATGGAGTTTCATACAATGTAGCAAAATTAGCAGGACGAGATACATATGATCCTGTGCAGTTATACAAATCAGGAGCCTCAGGTCCAGGATCTGGTTTTAGAGTACCTAATAATCATAATGAGGGTATTATTTCTGGTAACTATGACAAAAGAAGATTAAAAGAGTTGACTTTTCAAATCGAACAGTATCAGCCGTTTACGGATTGGAGACTGAGAATTCGTAAAGTTAGTGCAGAAGATGCAGAAGGCTTAGAAGATAAGTTCAAGCATATAGGAAGTCTTACACTTCAAAGTATTGAAGGTTTAGTAGAGGACTCTTTGATGTATCCTCTTAGTGCTTACGCTGCAGTAACTTATGGAGCTGAAGATTTTCCTCGCCCCCCTAGAAGAAGTTATCATCTTAGAGGATTAAAAATTCAAGTTCCTACTAACTATATAACAAGAGAAGAGGCAGGATCTCTTCAGGCAAAGTATACTAGAAATGTTAATAATGGAACAGATGAGAATAAAGAGCAAGACTGGAACGGAGCTTTTAGAGGAGATATATCTAATTTTGCTGGAGGCAGTGTAAATGGAAGTTTAGTTTATTGTAATAATCCTGCATGGGTTTTTTATGATCTTTGCACTAATGCTCGTTATGGTTTGGGAAAAATAATTGAACCTTCTTTAGTTGATAAATATTCTCTTTATTCGATTGCCAGATATTGTGACGAATTAGTCCCAGATGGTAAGGGAGGACAAGAGCCTAGATTTACTTGTAATGTTTATATAACCAGACAAGTAGAAGCATATAAACTTTTAAAAGACTTAGCCACTGTATTTAGAGGTTTAACTTATTGGATGGACGGTCAAATAATTCCAATACAAGACTCGCCCAAAGAACCTGTATATACTTTTACTCAAGGAAATGTAATAAATGGTTCTTTTGACTACGAAACTACTTCAGATAGAATACAAAAAAATCAAATTCGAGTAACTTGGAATGATCCACAAGCTAATTTTTCTCAAAGAGTAGAATTAGTAGAGGATCATGATGATATAGTAGAGAAAAATAGATTTGTGCCTCATGATGTTGCAGCTTTTGGATGCACTAGCAAAGGTCAAGCAAGAAGAGTTGGGTTATGGCATTTAGTTACTTCTAGACAAGAAACTGAGGTAGTAAGTTTTCAGACAGGAGAAGCAGGACATTTTATTAGGCCAGGAGATGTAATTTTTGTACAAGACCATGAAAGAGAGTCTATAGAATTTAGCGGTAGAATTTCTTTGGAAAGTCCTGTAGCTACTACCACTGCTTTTGCCATTGATAGAGAAATTACTTTATCTTCTTCTAATGATTATGAAGTTTTTGTATTTTTCTCGGAAGCAGCCGCAATATTAAACCAAGATTCAGCTACTATTAATAGTGTGACTTATAGTCGAGGAGATGTTGTAACTACAGGAATTACGGCAGGCTCTCCAGGTGGAACTATAACTATTGATTCAGAAGAAATAGCTTCAAGTATTATTGATGATAGCGGAAATGCTGTTACTCTTCAGTGGGCGGGAGAAGGGCATCTTGAAAAAAGAGATATTTCAAATTCTGGAACTGTTTCTCATATAACAGTTAGTTCAGCTTTTTCTTTTGCTCCAGAAGAAGAAACAATATACGCTATCAGAAATAAAGCTGGAGGAAGTCAAGAGCCTAAACAATATAAAGTTGTAGCTTTACAAGAAGAAGACGATTCGGGTAATGTGTCTGTAGTAGCAGCCTTCTTTTTTGATAGAAAGTTTGATGCTATAGACTTTGGCTACGCCACTTCCTTAACTCCTTCAGAGGACGTTCCAACTAGACTAGAAACTTTAATTCCTAAGCCTACTGATGTTTCTTTGATGTATGGACAGTCTACTTTTAATTACGGAGTAAGAGATGACAGTACTGAAGGAAGAAATTTACAAACATCTGTAGATAGAACTACTCGAGCAGTTTTATCTTGGGGGGAACCGGAACAAGTTATTCCTACAGAAACTGTTTATGCACAAGTAGGTAGTCCTCATGTAGAAGCTATTACTCACCTTTCTACAACTCTCTCTGAGCTTGATACTATTATGTATGTAAATGATGCTTCATACTTTAGTGCTGACGGTGGATATGTTCGTATAGGTTCTGGGGATAACAGAGAATGGATAAAATTTACAGGAATTGACTTAGGTAGTCCAAATGCTTTAACAGGTTTAACTCGTGGAGTAAATGGAACTTCTGCTAAAGTATACGAAGCTTCTCAAAGTCCTTCGGTTATTCAGTATGTAACTGCATCAAGAAAATATAATAAACTATCAGGATATGATGTTGAAGTTTATGGAGGTTCGTATGATACTCCTATAAAAAGAAGACTAAACTCAGATGCAACTAGATTTATTTTACCTGGAATTGTTACGCCTGCTGCTTACACTATAAAGATTAGAACACGGAGTATAGAAGGTAATGTATCCGATTTCGTAACCATTACTAGATCTTTAGAGCTTTCAGTTACAGATGCTGGAGATAGACTACATCAACTTCCAAGAGGCGGATATTGTTCTACCACTATGAAGATTAATGTAGCGACAGGTCTTCTTACTTTTCACCACCCAAATTTTGTGTTTCAAAGCGTAACAGGAAATATCTATGAGTATGAGAATGTATCCGAAGTTTCTGAAACTATTGATTTTGGAGGCTTGACTGGAGGTACAATTGCATTTTTAGCTCACCATCCTCAAGATGAAAGCCCTGAAAAGTTTACAAATGATTTTATTCCTGTCGAAGAGCAACGACATAACGATTGGAGATTTTCAGATGCAGAAGTAAGTCCTGAAATTACAAGCAATGCTGTATGGTTAAAACAAGTGGGTCAAAGCGGTAGTCCTGACACTTTTGGACTAGTTCAAGCGTCTGGTACAATTACAACTGTTCGAGGTTCTTCAGAGGTTAGTGGAACTAGTACAGCTTTTACTACTGAGTTTAAAGTAGGAGATTTAATAAGATTTGACACTTCAAGCACTATTGCATTAAACTCTACAGCATTTTACGGGCGAATTGCAAATATTGTAAATGACTCAACTCTTATTCTTGAAAACTCTATTGATAGACTCTTTGTTAATGACTTTGTATTTAGACAGAGCTTTAGACCTGATTTTGTAGAGGATAGTCTTGTAACTCGCGTAGTAAAAGACGATGCGGGCGCATTTACTCTTTTACCTTTTTCGGGAACGATTGTAGGACCAAATGCAGTTCAATCAGCAGAAATTGCTGCAAATGCTATTGGATCGACTGCAATTCAAACAGGAATTGTTGATGCAAGTATTTTAGCAGACGGCACAGTTGATAGTGATCTACTTGCTGCAAATGCAGTTACAAATATTCATATTTCAGCAAACTCTATAGAGCAAGCAAATATATCAGCGGGAGCTATAGAGAATGTAAATATAGCTGCAAATGCTATAGAGTCTGTGAATATTACTTCTGGAAGTATTGAAAGTGTAGATATAGCAGCAAATGCTATTGAAAATGTAAATGTTGCTGCAAATGCTATAAATACTGCTAATATTATTGCAGGCTCTATAGATACTGTAAATATAGCTGCAAATGCAATAGGAACAGCTCAGATAGAATCAGGTAGCATAGATACTGTAAATATAGCTGCAAATGCGATAGAAAGCGCAAATATTACTTCCGGCGCTATAGATACTGTAAATATAGCTGCAAATGCTATCACATTTCAAGAGATAGAAGCAGGAAGTATTCAATCTGTAAATATAGCAGCAAATGCTATCGGTATTCAACAAATAGCCGCGAATTCAATTGATGCTGTTAAGATAGCTGCAAATGCTATTGGTATTCAAGAAATAGCAGCAGATTCTATTGATTCCGTTAAAATATCAGCAAATGCTATTGCTCAGACAAATATACAAGCTGACGCTATTTCAAATGTAGAACTTTCTACAAATGCAGTTATAAATGCAAATATAGCATCTGACTCTATTGAGTCGGCAAATATGTCTGCGGGCTCAGTTATAAATGCTGCAATAGCTGTAAACTCTATTGAAAATCAAAATATATCTGCACAATCAGTAAATGCAATAGTTATAGCACCAAATGCTTTAGAAAACTTTCATGTATCGGTAAACGCTATAACAGGAAGTAATATTGCGGAGAACTCAATAGAGCAAGCACTTATCGCTGCAAATGCAATAGGAACAGCACAAATTGCAGCAAACTCTATAGGAGCTGCTGCAATATTAGCCAATTCAATCGGTGTAGCTTCTATACAAGCAAACTCTATTGGAACTCAACAAATAATTTCAGGGTCTATTAGTAATTTAGATATTGCTGCAAATGCTGTAGAAAGTGCAAATATTAAAGCAAATAATATTACAACAGCTAAGATAGCTTCTAATAATATTACCACAGCTTCAATAGCAGCGAATAATGTTACAACTACTTCAATAGCAGCTAATAATGTAACTACAGCTTCGATAGCAGCTAATAATGTTACTACTGCCTCTATAGCAGCTAATAATGTAACTACAGCTTCGATAGCAGCTAATAATGTTACTACTGCTTCGATAGCAGCAAATAATGTTCTAACTGCAACAATAAAATCTGATCAAATTGAAACTGCTCATATTAAAGCAAATAATATTACAACGGCTAAAATAGCTGCAAATAATATTACTACTGCTTTAATAGCAGCTGATAATGTTACTACTGCTTCAATAGCAGCTAATAATGTTACTACTGCTTCAATAGCAGGAGGAAATATCACAACTGCTCTAATAGACGGTGAAGCTATTACAACTGCAAAGATAGACGGTGGAGCTATTACAACTGCAAAAATATCCGCAAATAATATTACAACTGCTTTAATAGCGTCTAATAATGTGACTACTGCTTCAATAGCAGGAAGTAATGTTACAACTGCTTTGATAGCAGCTAATAATGTTACTACTGCTAAGATAGCTTCTAATAATATAACTACAGCTTCAATAGCAGCTAATAATGTGACCACAGCTTCAATAGCTTCTGGTAATATTACAAGTGCTTTAATAGACGGTGGAGCTATTACAACTGCTAAGATAGCTGCAAACAATATTACAACTGCAACAATAGCCGCCGGAAATATTGATACTCTACAGATAAATACAAGTGCTGTTTCAACAGTAAAAGTAGCTCAGGATGCAATTACAGAGTCAGGATTGTTTGAACATGTGTCCGGCACAGCCGATATCACAAGTGAAGGATCATATAATGTTTTGGCTGAAGGAGCTCTTACTTCAACCGGCAATGCAACAATAAATGCTATAGCTTTTGCGACTGTAACTCATTTTGGAGACGCAGGAATAGAAACTAATGGCCTAGTTACTTATTCTTACAGACTACAACGTAAAATAGGAAGCGGTTCTTATGCAACTATATCGGGTGTTACCAATGCACTTATACAAGGCAAGCAAGCTATTTCAATTGTAACAGCAGATTCCTCTACCGCAAATTCTAGTGGAACTGTCTATACGTATCAATGGTCAGTAAACTTTGTTTCACATAACGGTTATGTATCCACACTTCGAGTGCTTGAGCCTACCCTTAGATTGGAGTTACTTAAAAAATGACAGAAAATCAATATACAATTTATAATCCAGATAATGGTCAAATTCTTAGACTTATTAAGTGTAAGCCTCATGTTCTTGAAGTTAATCTTTCTGAAAATGAAAAATATATTGAGGGGCGATTTAGATCTCCTGAATATATTATTGAAGACGGAAAAGCAAAAGCAGTAGATGTACCTGAAGATCTAGACGAAATTAGACGAAAAAATCTTAGTCTTCGAGGTTCGCTTTTGGAAGCAAGCGACTGGACACAACTACCAGATTCTCCACTCTCAGATAGTAAAAAAGCAGAGTGGGCAACATATCGTCAAGCTTTGCGAGATATTACTACACACTCTAACTGGCCTAAACTCGAAGACAGTGATTGGCCTACTAAACCCTCTTAATTTAGGAGAAAAATATGGCTTCAGATAGAATAGCCAAAGAACTAGCAGAAACTTACCCAATTCCGCCTTTTACATGGCATTGGAGAAAAGCTTCACAAATACTAGCAAAAAAGATACCTACAAAACATATAGAGGATATTGCACTAAACGAGCCTCTTATGAAAAACATAGTAAAAGAAGATATAAAAAATCCTTTTCTACTAAGTGATCAATGGTGGCCTATTGTAGGAGGTCAAAGACTTCGAGCAATTCACGAGATACGAAAAGTAGATCTTACATTTGACCCTATAATAAGAGTTGCAGTTTTTGATAAACCGTGGGGAAACGTATGGTTTCTATGGCCTGATAAAGACTTTAGAAAACAAGCTCTTGCAATTCAATTTCAAATGTGGGAACTTGTATTTAAAAGTGAGTGGTACACAGCAGAAAAAAACGAAGAAGGAACAGACATGAGATTTTATGAAGAGTTAGGAGATACTCTCAAAGGATGGAAACACCGTCAACTTTAGGAGAACACAATGCCCTATGTTGTTAGAGGAACTACGGTATATACAAAACGAGGTAAGAAGCTAAAAAAGAAAGCAAAAGCCAAGTCAAAAGCCGCTGCAAAACGTATGGTAAGACTACTCGGAGCAATCAAAGCGGGATATAAACCAAAGCGAAAATCAAATAAACGAAGACGGAGAAAAAATAAATCTTGACACCAAGGTTTGGAGATAGTATAATTCTTCGTAACTCAATATATTCTTACTTTTCTCTCAGAAGAAAAAAGCCTTTTTATGTAACCCTATGGCATATACTCAAAAAAACTTATCTTCATTTGCGAGAGGAGATACATGGACGTTAAAGTTTACTATTAAGGATAGTGACGGTAATGCTGTTGATATTACCGGAAATTCTTATTGGATGACTCTTAAGTCTAGTGCTACTGCTGAGGACAGCTCAGCAGATGCTCAGATTGGACCAATCGGTTCAGGGTCTCCAGAGTCGACAAGTGGCATAATCTATATGACATTCTCGTCAACACTTACAGAAACCTTGAGCCCTGGAACTTACAACTATGACTTGCAGGAAGTTGATAGTTCCAGTAACATAACTACCCTTCTTATTGGAAAGGTAAAAGTAGTGCGCGATATAACCCGCACAACCAGCTAGGAGAATTTAAATGGCAGCAAGCGATAAATTTGAACACTATTTGTTGGAGCTTATTTTCAATAATGAAGGTAGTCCGACTTTAGAAATTGGTGACGCTACCGGATTGCGGGGGTCTAGTACTGCCGGAAGTCTATATGTAGCTCTCCACACAGCGGCCCCCGACAGCCCAGGCGAAAATCCCACAAATCAGTCCGTGAGTGAATGTGACTATACTGGGTACGCACGACAGGCTGTAGCTCGTTCAACTTCGGGATGGACAGTAACAGATAGCTCTGGAACTACAACAGTAAAAAATGCGGCAGAAATTAGCTTTCAGCAATGTACTGGAGGATCTAATACGGCAACTTTCTTCTCTATCGGAACAAGAGGAGAGGATACTAGCCCTGCTGACTCAGAAGTTTTATTTTTCGGTGAACTAACAGCTTCGCTTGCAATATCAAGCGGAATCACACCTAGATTTGCAGCAGACGCTCTATCTATATCACTTGATTAAAAATGGCAGAATATACCAATGACCTTCGAATAAAAGAGATAGGAATTGGGGAAGAAGCTGGGGCTTGGGGAACAACACTCAATACTCAGCTTGGACTGCTAGCGGAAGGCTTTAGCTACGGAGTAGAAAATCTAGGAAGTGATGCTAACGCTACCATTACAATGGCTAATGGTGCTAGTGATGAAGCCCGATCTCTATATCTTAAAATTACCTCCACGTCCCTTTCAGCGACGAGGACGGTTACTCTTGCCCCAGAAAGCGTAAGCAAAGTATGGATAATTGAGAACGCTACTACAGGTAGTCAATCGATTACTATTACTCAGGGCGGAGGTCAGCACGGTGTAACCATTCCCAACGGACAAGTAAAAATAGTTTACTCTACAGGAGATAGTGAATCTCCTAGTGGAGTTTATGATGCGTTGGATAATTTAGAATTAGGCGGTGCAGCAACTGCAGCTACTTCTGTTACAGCTCCTCTTATTGAAGGATCTACTTCAATTCAAACTCCTTTAATTGAGTATACTGATGGAGATGATGCAATTACTATCGCTGATGGCGGTGGTATAACAGCAGCAAACGGTATTACTTCTACTGCGGCAGCAAATACATTTGGAGCCACAAGCTTCAATGATGCAGATATTACAAACGTAGGAAATATTTATGTAGATCAAATTTTGTCAGACGCCTCTCCTGCTGTCATTACTATAGGTGCAGGCTCTTCTGACACTCTTCATATAAAGGGTATGCTGAACACTAATTTAGAGCTTGCTGACGGTGTAAAAGCTCTATTCGGAGGAGCAAATGATTTTGCAATCTATCATGACGGTTCCAACAATATCATAGAAGCTCTTAAATCTGACTCAGATATAATATTTAAAGGAAATGATGGAGGATCGCCTGGAGATACAACTGCCATGACAATAGATATGTCTGCAGCGGGAAATGTAGGGATAGGAACTGCAAGTCCAACTAGCAGTGCAGGTTGGGCTAGGTTTTTGCATATTGACGGAGGCTCTAGTAACGCTTTAATTTTAGATGGAACAGACTCACAACAAGGTAGTATTGGAGCAGTTGATGGATTATATATTGATTCAACTGGACACAGCACTGCAACAAACAATAAAATAATATTTAGAACGCAGTCATCTAACAGTAATTACAATGGCGTAGAAAGACTGCAAATTACTTCAGCGGGCGATATAGCCGCTGGAGCTAACGCAACGGGTGCTGCCTTAATAAAAGGTGTTTCGGGAGATCAAGACGACAGAAATGCTGGAGGCTATCCACAGTACACGTTTGTAGGAAACGAAGGCACTGGAATGAGAAGAAGAGATGCAAATAGACTCGCCTTCGATGCTGGTGGCGATACAATAATGCAACTTGAAGCCGATGGTACTGTTGAATTTAATACTGGAACTTCTAGTCCTACACAACAATTAGCTCTTAAGCATCTAGGAACATACAGTGGTTTTGGCCCTAATACATCGGATGGAAATGACAATCATGGAATCGGTTTAGAAGGTGGTGGCCCAGGAGCGGGCTCTAACTCAAGAGGTGCAGGGCTTTGGGTTTATGGAAATGAAGCGGCACATGGAGGAGACGCTATAATTCAGTTAGGTGCATCCGGACAATTTGAGTTATATGGAGGATCTGGTGCAACTGAATATATGCGTATCCAGAGTAATGGCGGTCTTCGTGTAGGTGGAACTAACTTTAGCAATATAAACGGTGGAATGCACGCTATTACTTTAGCAGACGATGCAAGTATTGCGATTTCAGCATCAGGAGTAGGTACAGGTGGTGGAGCTATTTTGTGTATTTATGAACAAGGGTCAGGTGATAGTGCGATAGTTCATATCGGATATAATCAATCCAGTATTATTAGTCAGCAAGGATCTGGTTATGGCTTTGCTAATTCAGATACAGACGGTGACTTTTGTATAATTACTTCTGGTCATGTTATTACCTTTAAAAATAGGTCTGGAGTTTCAAGAGTCTTTAATATAGGTGCCTATGGAGCAGGCAACGTTAATTATAATACAAGCTAGGAGAAGACATGGCATTAACAATCAAGATAGATAAATTTTACAACGACACTGAAGACAACACAAAGAAAATGGTGGGATTAAGAATAGTCGATGATAAGGGTAATATTTTTATTAGTGATAAAAAAATAACTATTGCAGACGGTAAAACTGATGAAAGCTATGTTAAAGATGCATACGATGTTTCATTAACAGAAATCAATGAATGGCAAGCACAGTTTTCAGTCCAAGGAAAAATCTTTGATCCAACAAAGAATTCTTTAGAGGATGATGACTAGTACGGTAATGGAGAAAAAGTCAGTACAACTTGAAATTGAAATAGATCCTGTAACAAAAGACAGAAGAGTTAATCGTTATCAGAAATGGATTGATCTTGCTCAAGCTGTAGATTCATGGAGATTTTTTCCAAGACTTTTTCTTACTATTTATATAGTGCTTCTTTATAAAAGTACAGTATGGTTTATGGAATTACCTGCACCCTCAATGGAACAAGCAGGACTTATATCAATTATAGTTGGCGCAGGAGCCGCATGGTTTGGACTTTACGCAGGAACAACAACATCTTCGAAAAGTTTCAATGGGGACAAGTAAATGGCGACCTATGAAAATGACCTCAGATTAAAAGAAATCACCACCGGAGATGAGGCCGGAACCTGGGGTACAAGTACAAATACTAACATGAGCTTAGTTGCCGAAGCGTTTAGCTATGGCGTTGAAAATTTAGGAAGTGATGCAAATGCTACTCTTACTGTTGCTGACGGAGCAACTGATGAGGCTCGCTCCTTTTATTTAAAACTTACATCCACCACACTATCAGCAACTAGAACTGTAACTATTGCTCCTCAAAGCCTGAGTAAAGTATGGATAATTGAAAATGCTACTACTGGCGGTCAATCTTTAGTTATTACTCAAGGTGGTGGGCAACACGGAGTAACAATAGCTAGTGGTCAAGTAAAAGTAGTTTATTCTACAGGAGACAGTGAGTCTCCTTCAGGTGTTTATGATGCTTTTGATTCTCTTGCCGTTACTTTAGCAGCAAACGCTGTAGGCACAGCAAACATTACAGATGCAAATGTAACTCTTGCAAAGATGGCAATAAATTCAGTAAATGCTTCGAAAATTATTGCAGCATCAATTACCGACACAGAATTAGCAGCAAATGCAGTTGTAACTGCAGGAATAACAGATGCAAATGTTACTCTTGCAAAGATGGCTGTAAACTCAATAAACGCATCAAATATTATAAATGCTTCTATTACTAGTACGGAAATGACTCCTAATGCAGTAGAAGCAGTAAATATAGCAGCAAATGCAGTTACCACTGTTAAAATAGCGGATGACGCAGTAGACGCTGATAAATTAGGTATAAATTCTGTTGTAGCTGCTTCCATAGTAGCGGCATCTATTACAAGCACAGAACTAGCTGCAAATGCAGTTTTAACTGTTGGTATAACAGATGCAAATGTTACTACTGCAAAGATAGCGGATGATGCCGTAACTGCTGCTAAACTAGCTACAAATGCAGTTGTAACTGCTTCAATTGTTGCTGGTAGTGTAACCGCTGCTGAAATAGCAAACAATGCAATTACATCAAATGAAATAGGAGCCTTAGCAAACTTAACAGTTACGGGCGATGTTACTATTGATTCTAGTACATCTCCTGCACAAAGCACACTAAAAGTAGACTCTTCAAATAATCGAGTTGGTATTGGAGTAGACTCTCCAGATGTTTCTCTTGATATAGGAAGCATGACAGATTCTATTCATGTTCCTGTAGGAACTACAGCAGAACGTCCGGGGTCGCCTGCAGCAGGGTATTTTAGATATAATGCTACTTTAGAACAGTTTGAAGGATACACTTCTGAGTGGGGCGCTATCGGTGGTGGTGGCGGAACAAATACATTTACTACTGATATATTTACAGACTCAACATCTCCAGGTGTTGATGGAAGTTCAACAGTATTTTATCTTTCTCAAACAGTGTCAGATGAAAATGATATTTTAGTATTTATAGACGGTGTATTCCAAGCTCAGGATGCTTATAGTATTGCTACTACTGCGGGCGAAACAGCAATTACATTTTCTGCCGCTCCTTCGAGTGGAAGAACAATTACTGTATATTCAGTAGCAACAGCGGTATCTGGAAGTAACTTAGGCATCTCTACAATGACAGGTGATGGTAGTGATACTACTCTTACTTTAACAGCAGACCCTGTTCACGAAAACAATGTGCAAGTTTATTTTGATGGTGTATATCAAAGCAAGTCAAACTTTACTGTAGATGGAACAACTCTTACTTTTTCCGATGCTCCTCCTGATGGTGTATTAGTAGAAGCAATGACACTTACACAGACAAATATTAATACAGCAACTAAACTAGAAGATGCTGACAAAGACACAATGATTCAAGTTGAAGAATCTTCTGATGAAGACATTATAAGATTTGATATAGCTGGTGCAGAAGATTTTACGATAACAGCTAATAATTTAAATGTGTTGTCAGGCAGTAATGCTACTTTTGCAGATGATAGTAAAGCGATTTTTGGGACTTCTGGCGATGGGCTAGAGATTTATCACAATGGATCTAATAGTTTTATTGATGATTCTGGAACAGGAAATCTGCAAATAAGAGCAAATGCTCAAGTTAAACTCCAGAAGTACACTGGTGAAAATATGTTTGTGGGAATTGCCGATGGCGCGGCATCCATGTATCACGACAATGTACAAAGAATTGCTACAACGTCTTCTGGCATGGCTGTGTATGGTGATGGTGTTGCTGATTTAACTTTTGGAAATATTGGCCCTTCTAGTAATTCTGCATTACGAATATCAAGAGATGATACTTCTATTACATCAGGAAATCCTTTAGGTTATTTAGAATTTGGCGGTAAAGATAATACTAGTAACGCAGACACTGGTCATGCTTATGTTGCTGCCCTTGCATCAGGTGCTCATGCTGCTGGAGACAATCCAACGGATTTGACTTTTGGAACAACTCCTGATGGTAGTTCTACTATGACAGAAAGGATGCGTATTGACGAATCTGGAAACGTAGGAATTGGAACTACGTCACCAGATACATTATTAGATATCGAATACTCAGCTAGCAATCATACTCAGGGTATTCATCTGAGTAATAAAACAGGCGGTGGTTATGGTAATAGAATTTGTTTTAACAGCACTAGATCGGACAACAGTGCGTTAGAAATAGCAGCGACGATAAGAACAGAAGGACAAACAGCTTGGAACTCAAATGCCAATGAAAATTCTCAATTAGTTTTTTCAGTAGATAGTGCTTCTACCTTATCCGATAGGATGTTTTTAAATTATAGAGGAGCTTTAAAAGTTAGAGCTGGAGACAGTCTTGCTACTTTTGCTTCTGGCACAGACTATACGCATGAAATTTGGCAAGACCAAGCTGGATACGGAATTATCAAACTAGCAACCTCTGGAGGCACTACAAATCAGTACGGTTTGATGGTAGACATGGCTGACGATATTACCAATACATCTAACTGGTTTCAAAGATGTATGGCGGGTACAGATTCTAGGTTTTATATTTATTCAAATGGAGATGTATATACTAAGACAGGTACTGATATTCAACAATCATCAGATAGAAGATTAAAAGATAATATTACAGATTATTCTGGTGGTTTGAAAGTTTTAAATTCTTTAAGTCCAAGAACCTATACTTGGAAAGAAGGACAAGGAGCTGCGGGAACTCAATACGGATTTGTAGCTCAAGAAATTGAAGAATCTTCCGAAGTTGTAGATAATATGAATTTATTTAGTATTGTAACACCTCAAAGAGAAGATGATAAAAATAGTTTACAGCCCGATGACAAACAATATAACACGCAGTTAAGTTCGAAGGATGCTATATATGTTTCTGCAATACAGGAATTGAGCAAAGAAATAGAGACGTTAAAAGCAGAAGTCAAAACTTTAAAAGGAGAATAAAGAATGGCAATCACAAAAGTAACAGGAGCACTCGTAGACATAGGGGATTTAGACCTCACCAATGTAGGAACTCTACATCTGGATTCAATAGTCTCAGATGCATCTCCTGCTGCGATTACTGTAGGGTACGGAATAAATGATACTACTACCATTCTAGGTACTACAAAAATAGGAACAGGCTTTGGACAGAGTCCAGAGGTTGGGGGTAAGCTAAACATAGGTTTTGCAAATTCAACTTCTCATACCACTGGTACTGCTACAACAGGCAGTAACTCTGCTCTTATTGTAGGCAATTATC
>VTLG01011292.1_pt1 | contig 27491 bp, 45 predicted proteins | sample 4694571 | NCBI WGS metagenome assembly VTLG01 (sample SAMN12604809, study PRJNA352737) | marine metagenome | biome: ENVO:00000447; feature: ENVO:00000209|ENVO:00000569|ENVO:01000036; material: ENVO:00002151; isolation source: viral sequences binned using virsorter ...
ATCTACTATAGCTGCATCACCTATAATATTTGGTATCGGTGTTGTTCTACCTTCATGCTCTAACCAGAAATTAAAATATCTAGTAGCTCTATCATTAATTTGATTGTCTTCTTTTAATCTACCTTCTTCATCTATATAAAGATCGTATGATAGATTATCTTTTCTTGCACCAGTTATCTCTATGGTATTACAACCTAGTAGTTTATACATATCTTTAAAGTTTGGGCCATCGTCACCCTCTACTTTATGTAAAGATATATCACCTTCAACTGGTATAAGTGTTACTCTATATTTATTCATATCTTATCCTTTCTTTTAAGAGGCACAGTAGAACGAAAGGAACTACTGCACCTCATTCCTCTAACTAAGGAATATGTTACACATATTTAGGTTTAGCTACTACACTAAACGCAACCTTAGGATCATCAACATAGTTCTGTGCTTCTTCAGTACTAATCATTTTATTGATTTCAATCATCAATGTATTAGTAACTTGAATCGGCATATAACCTTTGATCCCAGAGTGAACTGGTTTACCAGTGGAAGTATCCCATTGATTAACAGGATAGGCTTTAATGTAAACCTCTTGTTCCATGTCTGGATTTATTACTGGATTGCTCATATTTTTCTCCTTTCTTTTTATCCTATTTTAAAACCTTGATCTGATTCTTTACAGTAATCAGCAAACTCTTGTATATTTTCTACACTCATTGGATAACTTGCATCCGAATTATATTTTATTTTATGATACATGACTTCCCATAACTCATGGTTCTCATCTTTTAAATCATTACCACAACTAGCACCCTGATCTTTAGTCCATTGATCTAATGCTTTCATTAATATTTCTTCTGCTTTAAGTTCTTTATTTCTATTGGTTTCATATATATCAGTACATTCTTTTACTGTACCATCATCTATTAATGATTGTAATCTAGTAGCTAACATAATACTTTCAGCTCCTTTGATCTCTACAAAATCATTATAGTTACCACGCTTTAATTGTTCTGCACTTAGTATATCATCACAGAATTTTGTTACGAAACTCCAGATAGGTCTCCAACCCCAAACATTTTGTCTGAAGTATGTTTCACCTGTCTCTTTGTTTTGTCCTGTTAAATCAAATCCCATATGTTGTCCTTTCAGTTAGTACCACCAGTCTTTAATAGACCAGAGGAATTGGTTTAAATAATATGCGAATGTTTGCCATAAGTTCCTACCATAATTAAATGCTGGTAAGAAACTTACGATTAAAAATAATGCACACCAAAATATTAAAGTAGCATATTGTTTAGGTGTCTTATTTAAAATATTTCTTTCTCTATATTTACTAAGTATAGATGTTAATCTATCTATCTCTTTGTCTCTCCATGTTATTTCTTCAAAGATAGATCGAACTTCCTCATCATCATACTCTTTAATGTTTTGTTTTTTTGTTTGATTCATATTGAAGTTCCCAATCTAATATATCTAATATTTGTTGTTTATCGAAATAGATTCTTACATCTTCATCTGAATTTAATTCTTTAATTGCTCTCTTATAGTCATAACCATTTTTGATTTTCTGAATATACATATCTATTATATCTTCAGCTTTATCAAATGCTGTATCTTTTACTTTCATATTATTTATCCTTAAATTGTTCTTCGAATATTTTAAACTCATCAGTATAATCAACTACTATTTGATTTATTTTACTTATAGTATTTTCTGCATTTCTTTTAGCATTATAATAATCATCTAGTATTTTAACTATATCGTCCATCCATTGATTCGGCATTAGCTTTCCTTTCTTTTTTATAATTATTAATAACTACATCTACTTTATTAAAGTACCATAATGTTTTACCTTCTCCATTTTTAGAATACTTATCCATAATTTTTTCTATCTGTAATAAATATTTTTGATTCATATCTAGAGATTCATTTGGCATCTTTCATCTCCTTTATTTTTTTCATTGTTATTTCTCTTACCTTATCTGTATGACCATAATAACATACCATACACAAATGATTAGCTCCATGTTTCTTTATATCTTCTTCGCTTTGAATAAAGCCAAAGTGTTTTGAATCAGTTTCCCAATTACAATTTCTACATACTAATTTCATTCATCCTCCTCATCATCTTTAAGAAACATATAAGTTGCTCCTTCAATAAATGATTTATCTTTATGTAAGACTTTTCCATTTTGTATTCTGAACCATTGTACAGGACATTGATCCAACCATTCATGGAACTCATCATTCATTACACTTACATCCATATAGTTAATCCTTTCTTAATGTTACTTCTATCCAATACCTATCAGCTATTGGTCTACCCTTTTTATCATCTATTAGATACTGAGTCCACACATCTTCAAGCATAGACTTCAACATCATTATATCTTCTTGTCTAAATGATTTGATGATAGGTCTACGATTACCCTCTGAATATAATATAAACTCTGTTCTTTCTTTAGCAGGTTTTAACTGTGTAATTTTATCAGTCATTATCTTCCTCTCTGTTAAGATGTGGCTGTCCGTCAATCCAGGTAAATGATCCATAAGTGTCATTAAATTCGTATATTAATTTCTTCATAGCTAATTCAACGAATCTCATTTTACTAGATTGTAGGTTTTTACATATTATTTCCGCTTGATCGTTAAGTTCTTTTGGTACACTCACAGTTGTGTACTTTCCACTACCTGTTCGTTTAGTATTTCTGATTGTATTAAATAATTCTTTTGGCATTTCTATCCTTTCTTTTCATAAGTGTTTTTGTATTCGTCTATCAATTTACTTGCAGCTAATGTAAGAAATTTTACTTTGCTACATTCTAATTTAGCACATATTATTTCAACTTCTTTGTTGATTTCTTTTGGTAAACCAACAGATTTATATTTTCTTTTTGTTAGTTTAGTATTTGTTATTGATTCAAATGTCATGTCTATCCTTTCGCTCGCTCCAAGTATTCGCTCGCTCTATCCGAGATTAATAACTTAGCTTTGTTAATGAATTGTCTTGCAGTATTATATTGTTTGTGTTCTATCATAAGCTGTGCATCTGACAGTATACCCATGATATATATATAGGTGTGTCTACCATAAAGTTTCTGTGCTTGTTTGAAATCATTTAAGACAGCTACTTTAGTAGTACCATACATTTCTTTTTGTGAAGTCATATTATTCCTTTCAGTTTATTATTACGAGAGCCACGACAATACTGTTATATGAGATCTCTCCAGTACGAACAACCTTTGTTCCCTATTGTCGTGAGGCGTATAAAGTACATAACTTTATAAAACTTTTACCTTTCTTGCTCTCTGTCCTAGGATGTCTCCTAGAATATCTAAATATCTTTAAGGTGAGGTAGATTTAAACCCGACTGAACATCAAGTATCTACCTCGACCTGTTTAATTTATGGTTTCATCTGTTAATGTCACATTTCCCTGAAGGAAGTTTTCATTAACTGTAGACCATACAGCTACATCTAATACTCTACCCTGACTATCAGTTATATATCCTGAGAACATTGGAGCATTTTCATTATCAGATTGTACTGACCAAAGAACTATTTGATTCTCTGTATCTGGTACCCACTGATTCGTTGTTTGTTCTGCATAGGCAACACCACCTATTAACATTACAAACATAACAACTAGACTTTTCATAGTACTATCCTTTCTGTTTTGTTGTTAATCTTTTATAATCTCTGTGTGTATCTGATCTATCTGTAATCTTAATACATCTATCTCTGACTCACACCAGTTAGATTTATTAAATTCATATTGTATATATAGATTAGTTAGTATCCCTAATGCTATGACTATTAATATTAAATGATTGATATATCTTATCATAATGATACCTCTTTATATATGTTGAGCTGGATCTTGCATTGCTTTATCTATCATGCATTCTTGATCACAATAATAATATGTTGAATACATTGTATTACAAAACCCTACTATATCTGGTGTATGATCTTCATCTGGTACACAATCTATTCTTGTTTGATTATCACCATTAGTAATTATAAATACACCATCCCATTCTTCTATCTGTATATTAGTAATTGGTTCAGCATATACTATTGAACTTATCATTAGCATACACAATATAATTATATATCTCATGTTGTCCTCCTTACCATTCGATTTTTCCATTTGTATTACAATCATCTAGTGTTGCATTTGGTTTTCCCATACCAACAACATTTTCTTTAGTAGCTTTCGTAGTTAAAAATTTAGCTACTTCAGAAGTTAAGTCATCAGGTAAACGGATTTCAAAAGTTCTGCTTTTATCATCATCAATAAAAACTCCCCATTCAACTACTCTCATTGTTTATCCTTTCTTTTAGTAATGACAATTAGACCAATCTGGAACAAACTTCTCATTAACTTTATGAAGATTAGCTTCAATATAACCTTGTTGTATTGTGCCAACACATCTTGTTATGATACCATGATCTATTAAAGCTTGTTCAATACCTTCATTCTCTGACCAATTCTTAACTGCCATTATAGGTTCCATTGGGTCTATATCTAAATTGAATGAAGCTACCATATATGGAAACCCCCTACTGTCATACAGTTGTAATGATATTAAATTAGTATCTTTGTATCTACCGAATTTTAAAGTTAATTCTTCGTTTCTAAATTTAATAGTAATGTTCATAATTTTTCCTTTCATTAATCTGCATAAGTCTGTAGATAATATTTACTTGGGAAGAAATCTTTTTCCCAGTCTCTTATATCTATATACTTCTGCCACTTTATTTTGTTTAGATATTTTGTAGCAATATCATAATCATCAAAGACTTCTTTGTATCTTAGTCCTAACTTATCTGACCACATGATTCTGATACTATATTCTTCTACTTGTCCTGAATGATATATTCTCACTACTGGTTCTCTATGTTTTAATCTCCATTGATTCATACATCTACCTCACTTCCTACAAAGTAAAACTTTTTTTTATTTAATATTATTATCATAAGACAAAGACTTCCTTTCTTATTTCCTTATTTCTTTTTCCTTTCGTGGGATTGGTATGCAACTTGATTAGTTAAAACAAAAAGATGAAACATAAAAAAAGCCAGGGAACCTTTATGATTCCCTGACTTATCTCTTAAACTACAGAAGTCCTAGGGATCTGTAGTATTCTTGGGTAGCTTCTTCCGTCACTTCCGATACATCGGAATCTTTAGGAAGGTCATCCCAAGTTACGAAGTACTCGTTTTCCTTAGCAAATTCAGTAACTAGGGAATTAACAAGTTCGTATGTCAGGCGGTTGATGTCGAATTTCTGGAACATTTCGGCGTTGAAGTTTCCGCCTCCAGATTTCTTAGTATGAGACTTAGCTTTTTGTCCATGCGAATGAGCCTGATCTTGGTTCCATTCGGCTTGGCCTGAAGAACGTCCAATAACTGATGTCGTAACATTATTCATTAGATATGTCCACGAGCCATCGTCAGGGCGTACAACTGACTGTATTTTTTGAACTGCCATGAAAACATCTTCAAGTTCTGAAGAGGCTTTCAGGAAGTTCTTAGTTCGTTTTTCGATTAACTTAATCGCTTCGGTTTTTAGTTCGTTCATCGGTTTTTCCTTTCGTTTCGTTCGAGAGTTCATTCCCTCACCCTTGCAGGGAATGGACTCACGGCAAACGAAACGGAATGGAAAAGCCAGATTAATGATCTAAAAAGCGGAGGGATTCAGTTCGAAAAACGGACTTAGAAATTCTTGTAAGGTTATTCATAACTTGTCGTTTTCATATAAGGCAGGTCAGGGAATACAGACTTTCAGTTGTTGCCCAGATGATGGTAAGTGGATTACATATCTTTGAATTATGTTATGAGATTAGTTATTGTCTTAACGTTCTCAGGTAAGTCGAATTGAACTAAGAACAGTCTTGCGAATTCCATTGATAAAAAGATCTCATGCTTAGAAATGTAGGTGGGAACAAGATGCCTAAATTTCCTGAGAAATTCACATGAACAGAATGATGTAAGAACTTGTATAATTCCATTGTTAATGAATGCTTAGGTAAACACTTCGCAAGTTGGGATTGGCTTTCCTTAAGATTTGATGTGTCACGCTTGGAAGTGGTGAAGAAGATAACCAAAAGAATACTTAGATTCATAGGATAATGTAGTTGATAAGTCAGACTTAGAATCATACGGTTCTCTGGATTGTATGGTGATATTGACTTGTTTATGTAAGAGATGGGATTCGCCTTAGTCTCTAGTATGTAGGTAGATATAAGGGGTCGTGCGTACCGCACAAGAGAAGGGTGGAGAGAGAAAAGCGAATCACCCTCTATACATAAATCAAGTCGGCACTGCCAATCCCCTGTTCCTGTTGATTGCATAGGGGGGTTTTATAGAGGCATGGGGCGTAATTATTTAGAGGGGGTCTCCTCTTATATAAAGGAGGTTTGTTAAAACAATCTCATACTTGACGTAACTACACAAATAACACATATTCAAAACGTGGGGGGTTTCATATCTAGTCCTTTCAACTCCCCCCACACTCATTATGACTGAACTGACACTAAAATTCACATCGGCACCAGCAATATTATTTTTAGAGACGCAACTACCCATAAGGGCAATAAAGGATATCAACAAATATCTAGATGCTCGACACAATAAGGGGGCTGAATCATTTGCAGGTAAATTAGTAGGCCAAATATCCCACGGTGAACAGCTTAAGATGGATCCAAAGGATAAATTAATTGAACCGTTTATGAAAATTGTGGCACATATGTCACAGGAGTACATAAAACAGTACTGTAATACCATAGGAGCAGAGCCAATGCAGCGAATTCCTGGGGTACATAGCTTATGGTCGGTACATTCTTACGAACGAGACTACAATCCTGTCCATGATCATGGGGTTGACACCGTTATGGGCATAAGTTTTACGACATGGACTAAGATTCCGCCACAAATTGCGGACAAAGAGGAATATTCTGCTGCAAACCTAACACATTCTAGTGGGGTTTGTGATGGATTTCTACAATTTCACTTCGGACAGACTAATATGCGTGGATTAGAGGAGCTAAGACCTCCATTTTCCAGAACATATAAGCCTGAAGTTGGTAAATTGTTGATGTTTCCCTCATGGGCGCAGCATACTGTGTACCCATTTGAAGGGAAAGGAGAAAGGCGTACAGTTGCAGGTAACTTAAATATGTTCCCTGTACCTCAAGATAGCGAATGATGTGCATCCTCGTGCATATTTGAGCGTTTAAACACTATTTAAAAGGAGATTAATTATGCCAGAAGGACCAGGCACATACGGATCTAAAGTCGGTAGACCGAAAAAGAAGAAAAAGAAAAAGAACAAAAAGAGAACACGGAGCTATTAATGACATGGGATGTTAATAAAAAAAGAAACGAATTGCGGAGAGAAAGACGTAAATTGATTAAAACTTTAAATGACATTATGGATTCAGGTGGCGATGACCCAGGCGATATAACACCAGATATATTAGAAATAGATGAAATGTTAAAAGATATATCTAAGATACAACAAAAGAAAAACAAGAAGTGGATGACATAATATGGCTGAATATACACACCCTCTATGGTTAGGCGATCCAGCAGAGCATGGACTCTATCAGGATCTAATTAAAGTATACAGAGGAGAAATAAAAGGCAAAGAAGCTAGAGATATAGTAAATGCAGCGACAGGGGAGTTTCCTCAACAAGCATTTGATAGTGCTAAAAGAGAAGCTATTCAAAGAACTGATACTCCACAAGGGCGTATATCTACATATAATTCTCGTACTGACTTTAAGAAACTATCAAGAAAAAACAAATCATGGCCGATGATAACTAACGATGGAATACAGAATGCATACATCAAAGATAATAAAATACACGCAGAAGGTTCTAAATTTGATGGAATGAAAGCTACTGAAGGTAATCTAAGAAAAGCATTTGTATTGCCAAAAGATTTAAATGAGATTCCTGCTAATGTAGACTGGAACTTATTAAGAGATACCAATAAATCTCCTGGAAATATGATGGCTGATATTTACACTCCTGCATCTGATATGAATAGTCTTCGTAGCCAATATGATAAGAATATAAGGATTTTCAAACAAACTGAACCTGGATTATATAATAAACTAATGAATGATCCAAATGCTTATGAACAAGGCTTTAATATATTTTTAGAATCATTAGGATTAGTTAGAACTTCTCATAGGGGTAGAACAGCACCAGATAGACCAGTAATGCTACCAGGTACAAATCTAGAAAGACGTGGACCTAAAGGAACATTTAGAGACTTTTATCCTGGTGATAATATGAATCCTAATAATGTTATGCCTAATGCAGTATATCAAAATAATATGCCAGGTGGTATGTTAGTACAAAACAGGAACAATCAACCAAATAATATTTTAGTTAAACTAGCTACTATGCAGAAATTAGGACTATTAGCATGACACATGGCGGTAAAAGAAAAGGAGCAGGTAGACCTAAAGGCGTAGAAGCAGGAACAAAGGCAGAACGCTTAGCTGCTAGTCTAGGTAAAGGACAGACTACTCCATTGAAATATATGTTGAATATGCTGAACAATCCTAAAGTATCTATTGAAAAGAAAATGTGGGCAGCTAAAGAAGCAGCTCCATTCGTACACTCTAAGAGAGCATCTGTAAACACTACGATAAGTGGTGATGATGATAAACCAATAGCTGTAACAATAGGATGGCGTAAAAAAAAGTAAATGAATATAGAGATTCCGTACGAACCTCGGCCTTTACAAGAAAAGATTCATAACGAATTAAAACGATATAATGTTTTAGTTTGTCATAGACGATTCGGTAAAACCGTACTCGCAGTTAATCATTTAATTATGACCTGCTGTGAAAAACCTAATTCTAGATTGGCGTATATAGCACCAACTTATCGCCAGGGTAAGGCAGTCGCTTACGACTATTTAAAACAATACACAGAACCCTTAATGAAACTTGGTGGCAAAAGACACGAAACAGAATTAAAGGTTGATCTATGGAATGGCTCAAGATTACAAATCTTTGGAGCTGATAACCCTGATGCTTTAAGAGGATTGGGGTTTGATGGAGTAGTACTCGATGAGTTTGCTCTTATGTCACCCAGGACTTGGACTGAGATTGTAAGACCTGCTATCAGCGACAAATTGGGCTATGTTATCTTTATTGGTACACCAATGGGGCATAATCATTTCTGGGAAGTATATGATCTAGCTAAAAGGCGTGGTGGAGAATGGTACGCTGAATTATATAGAGCATCAGAAACAGAAGTTATATCTGATGATGAGCTTGAAGAAGCTAGGGCTACAATGCCAGAGGACCAATTCGAACAGGAATTTGAAGTAAGCTTTCAAGCTGCAGTTTCAGGCGCCTACTTTGGAAAACAAATCCAAAAGGCAGAGAAAGAAAATAGAATTACTGATGTTGAATATGATCCTACTATTGATGTAGAAACATGGTGGGATTTAGGTATAGGTGATTCAACTGCTATATGGTTCGCACAAAGAACAGGCAATGAAATACACCTGATTGATTATTTAGAAACATCTGGTGAATCATTAGCTTATTATGTTAAGCAGCTTTCAGAAAAAGCTTATAACTATGGTAGGCATATAGCACCACACGATATTACAACGAGAGAGCTTGGTACTGGAAAATCTAGATTGGAAGTAGCAAGAGAACTAGGAATAGATTTCGAAGTATGTCCTAAGTTAGAAGTTGATCATGGTATAGAAGCTGTGAGAAATAATTTAGACAAATGTTACTTTGATAAAAACAAATGTAAATATGGTATTGATTGTTTGCGACAATACCGTAAACAGTTTGATGACAGAATGCAAACATTTAAAAATAAACCTCTACACGATTGGGCATCACATGGAGCTGATGCATTTCGCTATGGATGTAGCGTAGATGGTCCAACAAGAACTGATTGGACTAGACCTATGAGTGTAGATATTAGATATGTAGTTTAAGGAATTATATGGCAAAAGGTAAATCATTATCAGAACACGAAGTAAGTGCAATCTTATCCAGCGAATTAAAAAATTCGTATGGTTACTTTGATACTGAGCTAGTAGAAGATCGTAAGAAAGCAAATGAATATTATTTTGGTGAAGCGTTTGGTAACGAACAAGAAGGAAGATCACAAGTAGTTTCAACTGATGTTGCTGATACTGTTGAATCAATCTTACCTGCACTACTTAGAATATTCACTGCTAGTGATAATATAGTTAAAGTAGATCCTGTTACACAAGAAGATGTACAGGTTGCAAAACAAGCTAGTGATTATTTAAATTATATATTTAATAAAGATAACGATGGTTTCACTACTCTTTATGCAATGTTTAAAGATGCATTGCTACATAAGAATGGAATAGTAAAAGTATATTGGGATACTTCAGAGAATACTAAACAAGAAACTTATGAAAGATTATCTGAAGCAGAGTTCACAATGCTTATTGATGAAGATGGCGTTGATGTAAAAGAACATACTGAGTACGAAGATGAAACATTCAAGGAACAAAAACAGAACATTAAAAAAGAAATCAATGAAGCTGCTGATAATGTAACTGCAATTATGATGGAGGAACAATTAAAAGAAGTTCCTATTCCTAAATTACATGATGTTGTTATTACTCGTACAGAAACATTTGGTAAAGTTAGATTTGAAGCTATACCACCAGAAGAATTTCTAATTCAAAGACGAGCTAAAACTTTAGCAGATGCACACTTCTTATGTCATCGTACTACAAAGACTAGAAGTGAATTAGTTGAAATGGGATTTGACTATGACATAGTTTATAGCCTGGCTGCTGAAACTACACAAAGATATAATACAGAAAAAAGTACAAGACATAGAAACATAGATGATGATTTCACTAAAGAAGTTGGAGACAGCTCAACAGATGAGATACCTATATGTGAATCCTATATAAGAATTGATGAAGACGGTGATGGTATTGCAGAACTAAGAAAGATTACTTCATCAGGAGATGACAGCCATACAATATTAGATGATGTTATTGTTGATAGTCATCCTTTCTGTTCTATTACTCCAATTATTGTACCACATAGATTCTATGGTAGATCTGTTTCAGAGTTAGTTGAGGACATTCAATTAATTAAATCTACTGTTATGCGTCAGATACTAGACAATATGTATCTTACAAATAATAACAGAGTAGCTGTAATGGATGGTCAAGTTAATTTAGAAGATCTATTAACTAACCGACCGGGCGGAGTTGTAAGAACTAAAGCAGCTCCAGGACAAGTCATGATGCCAATGACTACACAAACTATTAACAACCAGGCGTTCCCATTACTTGAGTATTTAGATACTGTTAAAGAAAACAGAAGCGGTATCACTAAATACAATCAAGGTATGGATACTGATACCTTAAATAAAACTGCATCAGGTATTAATACAATCTTATCTCAATCACAAATGAGAATAGAATTGATTGCAAGAATATTTGCAGAGACAGGTGTTAAAGATTTATTCAAGAAGATATTTGAATTAGTTGTTAAATATCAAGATAAAGAACGCATAATCAAGATTAGAAATAACTTTGTTCCAATGAATCCTATGGAGTGGAGAGATCGTTGTAATGTAAGTATTCAAGTTGGATTAGGTACAGGTTCAAGAGACCAACAACTTGGAATCCTTAATCAAATACTAAGACAACAAATAGATGGAATTAAGTTACAAGGTTCACCTCATGGACCAATAGTTAGTATGACTAACATATATAATACACTAGCAAAGATTGTAGAGAACGCAGGATTAAAAGATGTTGATTCATACTTTACTGATCCTCAAGTAGGTATGCAACAAATGCCACCTCAACAACAAAAGCAACCTTCAGAATTTGAGAAGGTATCACAGATTCAAACGCAACAGAAAGCAGCTGAAGCTCAAATGAACTATGAAAATAGAATGCGTGAATTAGAATTTAGATACCAAAAAATGATGTTAGACTTTGAAGCTAAAGTTAAAGAACTAGAAATGAAATACGAATCTGATATAGATGAGAAAGCTATTAAACGTGAAGCTTTAAAAATGAAAGGTATTTCAGAATCTAATAAACAAATGCTTGACCAGGCAACTAAGAATCTGTTACAACCAAATGAAGGTATGCCACAAGTACCTAAACAACAACAACCAAGTAGTGATACTTTTATAGAAATTGATGTCGGACCTACAAAAGGAACAAACAAGGGGCCAAAGAGCTAAAGATATTCTAGAGGATGAACTCTTTACAGAGTCTATACAGACTTTGAAAGATTCATATTCTAATGCGATATTTCAGACTGGACCAAATGATGAACTAGCAAGGACAAAGATCTACCTTGCTTATCAAATTTTAGGTAAGTTTGAAAACCATTTCCGTTCCGTTATGGAAACAGGAATACTTGCTGCAAAACAATTAGAAGAATTGCGCAAGAAAAAATAGCACCAACCGTTCAGGAGTGCTTTAAATAACACCAACCACAAAGGAGTGTATTATGGCTGATGAAGCTATGAACGTCATTGACGCTGGTAAAACCATTGCTGGTCTTATGCAGAATCAAGACAAACCTGAGGAAGCACCTGCTGAATCAGAACCAACTGAAGAAGTTGAACAACCAACAACCGAAGATTTACCTGGAGAGGAAACTGAGGAAGTTGAAGTAGCGGAAGCTACAGATGAAGCTCAAGAAGATATTAATGAAAGTTCAGAGGAACCTACATATCAGGTCAAAGTTAGCGGCCAAACGATGGAGGTCACCCTTGATGAACTACTTCAGGGATACCAACGAGAAGCTGATTACACACGAAGTAAACAAGATTTGTCCTTAGAGAAATCAAGGCTTGATCAAACACTTCAACAATCTCAAAATGAGATCAATCAAAAACTCGCTAAGTTGAATGAGTTGAATAACTCAGCTCAATCACAACTACAGGCAGAGTATGCAAATATAGACTTTGAAAAACTGTATGAAGATGATCCTGTTGAAGCTAGTAAGCTTGAACATAAGATGAGAAAGCGTGCAGAGAATCTTCAAAGAATCCAGTATGAAACACAACAAGCTCAGAATGTTGAGCTACAAAAGTTCATACAAGGAGAACAGTCTAAGGTTATGTCATTAGTACCAGAGTTTAATGATCCTGCGAAAGCTAGTAAATTAAAATCTGATATGAAAGTATATCTAACTAATGTTGGCTATAATGATCAAGAGATAAATACTATCTATGATTCACGACAAGTCTTATTAATTAGAGATGCATTGGCATATGATAAAATTAGACGTGCTAATCCTAAGATTAAAAAGAAAATTGCAAATGCTCCTAAGGTTGTGAAAGGTGGTTCAACCAAAACAAAAGGTGAACAACAAGCTCGACTTAGAAACGAAAAACTCAATCGTCTTAAAAAGACTGGTAACATCAGAGATGCTGCTAATCTTTTCAAAGACTTTCTTTAATAGGAGGGCCTTATGGCACAACCAACTAATTTGTACGACACGTACGATACAACTGGTATTAGAGAAGATTTAGTTAATGTTATTTATAATGTTAGTCCTGAAGATACTCCAATACTAAGTGCGATCCCACGTGCTGCTGCAAAATCAACTAAGCATGAATGGCAACTAGATGCACTTGCTACACCTGCAACTAACGCAGTTATTGAAGGTGACGAAGCAACTGTAGATGCTATGACTGCAACAACAAGAGCTTTCAACTACTGTCAAATTTCTGACAAAGTGATCGCTGTTTCTGGTACTCAATCAGCTGTAGACGCTGCTGGTAGAGCTGATGAGATGGCTTATCAAATTGCTAAGAAGTCTAAAGAGTTGAAAAAAGATATGGAATTCGATCTAATCGAACCCAATGTACAAGCTGCTGGTTCAGCAACTGCCGCTAGAGAGTTAGGATCTATTCCTACTTGGATTAAAACTAACGGTGATGCGGGAACAAGTGGTTCTCTTTCTACTGGATCTGGTACTGACCTACCTGGTTCTGGTACAGACAGAGATTTAACTGAAGCAATCCTAAAAACAGTTATTAAAGAAGTTTACACATCAGGTGGAGACATGGATATGTTAGTATGTCCACCATCAGTTAAACAAGTAATATCTGGTTTTAATGCTAATACAACTCGTTTTGGTCCAGCTGGAGATAAAACAGAGTATGCAGCTATTGACGTTTATAGCTCAGACTTTGGTGATCTTAAAATTGTACCAAATAGAGTAATGGCTACTACTGACGCTAAAGATGTATTTATCATTCAGCGTGATATGTTAGCTACTGCTTACCTAAGAGATTTCATGGTTCAAGATTTATCAAAAACTGGTGACTCTGACAAGAAACAACTTTTAGTTGAGTACACATTGGAAGTTCGAAATGAAGCCGCACACGGTATCATTTTAGATATTAACCAATAATCATAATTAGTGGGGGAGTTTCGGCTCCCCTACTTTAGAATCATTCTAAAAAGGAAAACAAATGAATAAATCTCCAACAACATTTAGACCATCCACTACACAGACTGTAGCTGTAGGTGCAACCTCTGCTGCGTCAAGTGCATTTGGTTCGGAAACTAGAGAAATAAGAATTGTAACAACTGTTGATGCATATGTTGAATTTGCTAGTAGCCCAACTGCTGCATCTTCTTCATTAATTATACCTGCATTTACTGTAGAATATTTTAGGGTAGTACCTTCTAGTAAAGTTGCTATGCTAAGAGTAGGTTCTACTACTGGTACATCAAGAGTAACTGAACTAACTCAATAATGAGACCAGCTTTTTTTGCAATACGAAGTCAGGATCGCTATCGTAACAGAAGGACAGATGTACCTAATGATGCGATATTATTAGAAGATCTAACTTATCTATTAAAAGAAGGTGGCGATAATATTATATTAGAACAAGGAGTCGGTGTCTCTTATGAAACTGATACTCCTATAGGAAACTAGTGGCAAAAAAGTGGAAGTCCTATCATGAACATGAAGCAATATATCATGGTACTTCGATAGGTCGTAATCCAAAAACTAGTTCAATGAATAAAAGTCAAAAGAGAGATTTTAAAAAATATCGTGGTCAAGGCAAACGCAGATGACCACAGTTAAGAGCTTTGAAGAACTTTGTAAGATTTTAAAAGAAAGAGAAAAGAGTTCTGAACAACTTAAACAAAATAAAGAACAAAATAAACAAAGAAAGAAACAATTAAAAAAGAGGATAAAACATGGCTGACAGTAAGATTAGTGATTTGACAGCATTGACAACAACAGCATCAGGTGATTCGTTACCTATTGTAGATGCAGATGCAAGTGCTACAAAAAAAATCACAGTAGAAAATATATTTAAAGGAATACCTGTAAGTATAGGTGTCAATGTAGCTACACCACTTGCTAAGTTGCACGTAGTTAGAGATGCGGTAAGTCACTCAACTAATAGTTCACTAGCACCAATACGAACCGAAGATGATACTAGACCAGGTATTTTTATTACAGGCAATGCAGATAATATAGGTATTATACAATTTGGTGATCACGAATCTGTTAACGCAGGTGAAATTTATTATGCTCATAGTGATAACAAATTTAGTTTTAGATGTGCAGGAACTGTACAAGCAACTTTAGCTGATGGCGTATTAGCACCAGAAACAGATTCAGATGTAGACTTAGGTACTTCCTCTTTGTACTTTAAAAATGCATATATAGATTCTATAACTACAACTGGTGCAGTAAATGGTTCACTTAAAAGATGGACAGCTAAGACTACAACTTATACAGCAGTAGCTGGAGATAGAATACTAGCTGATACATCTGGTGGTGCTTGGACATTAACACTCCCTGCTTCACCTGCAGTTGGAGATGAAATACATATCCTCGATTCAACAGCATCATTTGATAATAACAACTTAACAGTTGCAAGAAACAGTTTAAAAATACAAGGCGGTACTGCAGACCTTACATTAAGTACAGAAAGTACAGGTATTGGTCTTGTATATATGAGTTCAACTTATGGATGGAGAGTTTTAATAGACGCATACGATGTAGATACAACGGAGTTATAATATGGAAGACATATATAATTCCAATCAACCTATACATATTGATAGGGGTACAAGAAAACTTGTTGTAAGAAGTCGTCAAGATACTACTCCTATCTTAGAAGATAACAAAATCCTTCGTAATCATATGCCTGAAGCACAAAGAGGAGATCTGCAAAGAATAGCTCAGATACCTATTATTGCTTTAAAGGTTAAGACTAAGGAAAGATTTGGTCACTCAAACTTTTACAAACTTAATAATGAAGAACAAACAAACATTATTAAAGAGATGGTAAACAGTAATGAGTATATGTTTTTTAGAACAGGAGATAAGAAATTATAATGGCATTAGATACATACGCAAATTTAAAAACAGCTATAGCAAACTTCTTAGCAAGGGATGATCTTACTTCTGAAATAGATGACTTTATAGATTTAACAGAAGCAGACTTTAATCGTAGATTAAGAGTAAGACAAATGGAAACTATTGATAGTTCATTTACTGTTGATAGTGCAACTGAATCATTACCAACTGGATTCTTAGCAGCTCGTTCTTTTGTAATTACAAGTACAACTGTTGCTAAACCATTACAGTTAGTAAGCCCATTTCAATTAGCTGATATGGATGAGACTCAAAGTGGTACTCCAAGAACATATACTATTCAAGGTTCTGTATTTAGATTCCAACCAGAACCAGATTCATCTTATACAGCTAGACTAGTTTATTATAAAGCATTCGATGCTTTAAGTGGTAGCACAACTACTAACCATATTATTACTAATCATCCTGATGTTTATTTATATGGTGCATTATATTTTGCATCTACATTTATTAGAGGAATGGATCCACAAACAGTAACACAATTTAAAGCTCAGTATGAAGCTGCTCTTAAACAAGTAGAAGCTGCTGATCAAATTGATAAGTACAATGGCCCGCCATTAATACAAAGATCAGGTATTAATATTAACAATTACGATAACGTATAATGCAAGTACCTTTCGCAGAATGGCTACCAGACCTACCAGATCATGTTAATCCAGGTGCAACACAAGCTAAGAATGTGTTCCCTGCTGTTAATAGCTATAGACCATGGAAATCTATATCAACTGTAACAACTGCATTAACTGCACGCTGCCAAGGAGCTAAGTCTTTTAAATCTGATAGTGGTGTAGTTACTACATTTGCTGGGGATAAGACTAAACTATATAGACTTATAACTAATACTTGGACAGATGAAAGTGGTGGCACAACATTTACCACAGGTACAGAAGATTATTGGGATTTTATAAGATTTGGTGAAACAGTAATTGCATTTAATGGAATTGATGCTCCTCAAGCTTGGACATTAGATTCATCTTCTGACTTTGCTGCATTAAGTGGATCACCTCCAACATTTAGACACGCAGCTGTTATTAATAACTTTGTAGTTACTGGTGATCAGGCTACAGCTGGAAACAAAGTACAGTGGTCTGCAGTCAATGATGCAACTGGATGGACAGCAGGTACTAGTCAATCTGATTCAGAAACACTTCCTGAAGGTGGATTAATTACAGGAATTACTGGTGGGCAATACGGATTAGTATTTCAAGAAGATCGTATTACTAGAATGGATTACAGAGGTGGTAATGTTATATTCTCATTTAGAGTTATAGAAGAAAGGCGTGGAGCTATTCAAGGTAAAACAGTAATACAAGTAGGTAACTTAGTTTACTTCTTATCTGAAGATGGATTCTATGTAACAGATGGCAATGGTTCTAAACCTATTGGTAATGGTAAAGTAGATAGATTCTTTTGGGGTGATCTTAAAACTGCTAATAGAGAAAGAGTTCGTGCATCACATGATCATAAGAATAAATTAATTATGTGGTCTTATCCTTCTGCTACTGGCACTAATGCAGGTACACAAAATGATAAGATTATTATTTATAACTATGTAAGTGATCGTTGGTCATTAGTTGTAGTAGACCATGAATTATTAGTTGGTCATTTATCTGATGGCTATACACTAGAAGAATTAGATGATTATCCTAGTTCAGGTACTGATGATTTAGATGCAATTGTACCATCGCTTGATAGTACACTCTTTATGGGTGGACTTAAAACATTTGGTGGATTTCATACAGATCATAAGTTTGGAACATTTAGTGGTAATACTTTAGCAGCAACAATAGGAACTGGTGAGACTGAAGTTGCTCCTAATAAAAGATCTTTAATAACTGGAGTACGACCAATTGTTGATACTTCAGCAGCTACTGGTACTGTAAGTTATAGAAATAGAGTAGCTGACTCACAAACAACAACAAGTGCTGCATCAATGCATGGAGATACAGGAGTTATCCCTATTCATAGATCAGCAAGATATTTTAAATTTAATTTAACTATTCCTGCATCAACATCATGGAATGATGCACAAGGTATAGATGTAGAAGCAATACAAGAAGGATATAGATAATGTCAGTATTTGATGATTTAGTAGCACGATATAGAGGAATGAGTTATGGTAGGTTAAGTGGAAACAACCCATCATCTGTTCGTTCACTATTAGATGAATTTAACGATAGAACATATGCACAAGTGCTAGATCCATCACAAGTAACATATCTAAATGGAATTCCACAAAATCAATGGTTCTATAATGATCAAGGTCATTTAGTATTTGGAATGCCTGGTGAATCAGTACAAGGTGGTTTGATTGGTGATGGAACTACAGGATGGGCTACTTATGATCAGGATGTAGATTATGGAGATCCAGGCTATGCTGGTGTTATTCCAGGAGAAGGTGGAACAGGAACAGGAACAACAGCTCAAGCACAAGTACAACGTGGCGGTGGTAGAGATAGAGGAATAGGTGACTCTCATATAAGCTATGAAAAAATAAATAACTCTTGGTATAAAATTAATCGTAAAACTGGTGAAGTTACAAAAACAGATCCTAGAGTACCTGGATTAATAGGTATGGCAATAGATGCAATGCCAAATCAAAATATTTCAAATATGTTAGACCGTATGGAAAGTCAATATGGATTAAATGTTAGAGATCAAGTTGTAAGAGGATTAATAGATCATGATGATTTTGGTCCAAATCCTCATACTGATGTTTCATTAAGTAGTCAACAATCTATGCCTGCACATTTAGGTTTACAAGCGTATAATGCACAAGATGACGCTGGACAAGCATCTACCTCAACTACTGGTGGTTTTGATCCGAGTACACAAGTTGGTTATGATACAGATGGAGATGGTATAGCTGATAGAGCTGTAACAGATAGATACGGTAACCCTGTAACTTGGGGAGAGCAAGACGAAGCTGTTGGCGATCCAGATCCTGATGGACAGCAAAGTCCACCATCTGACAGACAGCCTGGTTTATTTGGTGGCGGTCAACAAAACGGACCTTCAGGTGTAGGTCCTTCAGGTAATCCAGCACAAGGTGGACAACCTCACGGTGGTTGGTAATGGCTAGTAAACAAGACTTAGATTATGTTTATGAATATTTAGAAACACCTGACTTTCAAAAGGTTGTAGAAGATATTGTAAACCAATTAGTAAACTTTCATAATACAGAGAACGAGGAGATTGTAGCATGGTTTCTGAATTAAATTGTAGAAATTGCGAACATGGTTGCCATTGTGGTAATAGTGGTCAATGTCCTATTGAAGATTGTGATTGTATTAACTGCGAACATAATGCACTAGACGATTTTTGGAAACATACAAAAGAAGATGGCACACACATACAAAAATAGTAAAGTAGATTTAACATCAACTAGTGATACTGTTTTATATACAGTACCTGCAGCTACAGTAAGTATTGTAAAATCTATATTAGTATCAAATGATGATGCAAGTAATGCTTGTGAGATAACAGTTACTTTACTGAATACAAGTGATACAGTATTTAGTTTATTCAAGCAAAAAGATATAAGTGCTAAAACAACTACAGAATTATTGAGTAATCCATTAGTAATGAACACAGACGAAGAACTAAAAGTACAAGCAGAAAATGCTAATGATCTTCATGTTGTAGTTAGTTACTTAGAAATTACATGACGGTACCAGTATTTATACCTAAAGAAAATATTCAACAAGTCTTTCCAATGGTTAAAGATTCCATTGATAAAGCACTTAAGTATTCAGGAAATCATTTTATTGTAGATGATATACTGAACTCTTTAGTTGCAGGAGATATGCAACTATGGGTTTTGTGGAATGAAAACAAGAAACAAAACTTTCAAGGATGTGGTGTTACAAAGATTCTTAAACGAACTAATACCAAAATCCTGAATATATTTATTGTAACAGGGCGTAATCGTAAACAATGGCAAGATCAAATATCTGTCCTTGAAGATTATGCTAAGAAACAAGGATGTACTCATATAGAAACAAATGCTCGACCTGGATGGTCTCGCATACTTAAAAATAAACAATATAAAATAACACACTATTTATTAGAAAAGAAATTGGAGGAATAATATATGTCTGGAGGAGGAGGAACTCAAATACAGAGTACTGAAATACAACCTTGGGAACCAGCAGTACCATACTTAACAGATATCATGCAACAAGCAGAGAATATCTATGAAAGTCCTGTAGGTAGAGAATATTTCCCAGGTTCTACTGTTGTACCATTTGCACCACAAACACAACAAATGTTGGATTTAACAGAAGCTAGATCATTTGATCTAATGGATCCATCAAGTATTTATCAAACTGCAACTGATGCATATACTCAAGCTGCAACTGGTGGAATGGGTACTTCTTATGGTGGACCTAATTTAGGATTGGGTATTGGTTCAACTTATATGGGTAGAGAAGCTCCAGGTTTAGGATCTGCATATGACTTATTAAGTCCTCAAGCAGATTATTTAAGTGGTGTAAGAGAAAATATTGGAAGAGATATTATGGGTAATCTTGCTACCCAATTTGGTACTATGGGAAGAACAGGTACAAGCCCAGGTGCAACTGATGCTGCTACAAGAGCATTTACTCAAGCTTATGCTCCTATAGCTCAAAGTGCTGCAGAAGCAGAAAGAGAAAGACAATTAACAGCTGGTGGACAAGCATTAACTAGACAATTCCAAGCAGGTCAAGCTGACATTGCAAGACAACAACAAGCATTAGAAGATCAACAAAGAAGATTATATGGTGCATCACAAGCAGATATTGCTTTAGGTCAAGAAGCAAGAGAGGCTGCATTAGCTAGAAGATTATCAGGAGCTGAAGGATTACCTGGAATGCAAACTGATATTGATGCAAGAATAGCAAGTGGAATGGGAATGTTAGGAGGAGTTGGTACTGCTTATGAAGATCTAGCTAGAAGAAACTTACAAGAACAAATAGATAGATACGACTGGTCTCAACAAAATGCACTACAAAGATTAAATGCTTACCAAGCTTTAATTAATCCTATGGGAGGATTCGGACAAGTAGGACAAAAATTCCAACCTTCAGCTGATCCATTAACATCAGCTGCAACTGGAGCAGGATTAGGTGGGATGTTATTCCCTGCAATGGGAGGTACCCCATGGGGAGCTATAGGTGGAGCATTGTTAGGAGGATTATTATAATGGCTAGAGGATTTTCAATGAGAATGCAACCAGGATCATCAACTACTAATTATGGAGCTAATGTTCCTTTACATCAACTAAGACCAGGTTCAACTGCATTTAATTTAAAATTAGCACAAATGGCAGGTCAAGGTAAAAGTCCTGCACCATTTATGGGATCAAGTTGGATGGGTGTTAATACGCTTAACATTCCTAAAGGCCCAATTAATATACATCCTTCTTATGGGCTAATAAATTATTCTCAACCACCAGTAATGCCTAATCCATATATACCTGCTGGTGTATTAGGTGCAGGAGCAGGTATTATAGGTGGAGCAATAGAATTAGCAGGTTCTGCACTACCAACACCTTTAGAAGCACATACAGAAATGTTAATGGCAGATCCTTATGCAGTACAATCAGATGGTAGAACTACTATGGAACATTATATAGAAAAATATGGATTCTCTGCATTACCAGAATCATTAAGGTGGGGAAATTAATATGAATATATTTGATAAACCAATAAGTATCCAACCAAACCCTACTATAAGATCAGGTTGGACAGGTACAGGTCCAACAGTTACTGCACAACAAGAAACAATCCCACAAGCTCCAATCACATTTGATAGTAATTTAAACCAACAACAATTTGATAGTCCATTAACTATAGGTTATCAAACAGAAGATATTACTGGAATGTTAGGTGCATCTTATGGAGAAAGTTTTGTAAACTCAGGCGGTATGGCATTAAGTACAGAAATACAAGATGGATTAAATGAACTAAAAAAGATTAGCGTAGAAAAGAATATGACTGGCTGGGATAAATTCAATAAAGTTATGAATACTGCTTATGAAAATTTAATGAAGCCTGAAACATATCCTATGATTAAAATGTTTTTTGAAGCTCGTAATGGTGGAGAGATACAAGATGTATTATTAGCAGGAGCAGATGCATCTATGGAAGTTAAGAAATCTATGTTAGATAATGCTTATACACAAGCACAGTTAAATAACTTTCCTACTCAAGAAGAAAAAGATGTAGACCTTGCTTATAGAAAATCATTAATTCCTACAAAAGCAGATGAAGAAGCTCAAAAAGCAATTACTGAATTAAATAGAGCTACAGCTGAATTAAGACGATCACAAAGTTTAGCAGCATCTACACCAGATCTATCAGCAATAAATAAAGCTCTTACAAATTTTGAAACATTACCTAGAGATTATAGTATGGGGCAATTAACAACTTCAGTAAGAGATTATATTAAAGCTCAGTATTTTCCTGGAATGGATTATAAAGATGAAAATTATCCAGCAGCACAAATAGCATCTATATCAGATTTAGTTGCTAAAGAAATGGCTCCTATACTTAGACAAAAACCTGATGCGTATCAAGAAGCATTATTAACTGTATTGTCTAGATTTGAAGGATTAGGAATGTTATCACCTGCAACTATACAAACATCTAAAGGCTGGTTTGGAGGAACAAAAGAAGAAACAATACCAGCACAAGCAGATGTTTCTAAATATGATTTTAATCCTATGGCAGGACAAGCTACAATTACAATTAATACTCAAGAAGAATATGATGCATTACCTTCTGGAACGATATTTAATCAACCAGGAATAGGTATAAGAAGAAAACCTTAATGGTAAAAGTATTTGGAGAACCCATATTTGGTGAACCTGTATTAGGAGAACCTGTATTTGGTGAAGCTATCAAACCATTAGGAGAACCTAATATACAGAAAAAAGCACCAGGTTTCTTTGGAACATTAAGAAATCCATGGGATCTATGGACTTGGGAAAGTTTACCAGTTGCTGCATACCAATGGTTAAGTGGTAATACAAAACAAAAACAAGCAGCTGAATCAGCTAAGTGGTTAAAAGATAATCAGTACTATGATAATATAAAAGATACTGAAGAATATAAATACCATGAAAAGGTAATGCGTTTATATGGTCATACCTTAGACGAAACTCCTTTCAGTATGTCGGCTGTTAAAGAGGCTTTAAAAAGTAATCCTGGTATGTTTACAGGAGAATTAGTTAATGCCTTAGTTGCTGATCCATATTTAATCCTACCTATATTTTGGGAAGGATGGATAGCTAAAGGATTGCAAACTACATCTGCTATAAAAAAAGCAACAGCAATTGCACCTAAAATAACTACTGGAACAACAAGAGCTATAGGTGTTACACCTACTATGGCAGGTTATAGTGCTGTACATCAATTAAGTGAAAGAGGAGATATTAATCCTAATAGACTAGCAGCAGAAACTGCATTCGGTGGAGCAGCTGCATTTGCTATGGGAACATTATTTGCTGGGGCTAGTAGTAAACTTAATACAGTAGCTGGTATTAAACCAGAAAACTTAACTGCTGAATTAAAACCTTATATGGTAGCTAGAGCAGATTGGGATCCAACAGCAAAAGCATGGTTAGATGATTTAAAGACTATAGAAAATATTCGTAATAAAACTAAATTAGAAGATGGTGATACAGAAGCTTTAGGTAGAGCTGTAACAAATCTATTAGAGAATCAATCTGATAATCTTAAACTTGGTTTAGAACCACAAGACTTTTTTGATCTCCCATCATTTAAAGGTAATTATGTAGAAGCAACATCTAATGGTTTAGATACAGTAAAAGTAATAGGTAAACCAGAAAAGTTTTGGGATGCGAAAAAATATAATTATATAAGTAGGATGGAACTACCTGGTAGAGTTGAATACCCACCAGGAAGTGGTAATTGGATAAGAAATAGAATAGATCTTACTAAACCAGAACATCCAGTAACTAATCCTCCACAAGGTGGAGCAGTACGATTAAATCAATATTTTTGGTATAATGATTTTGCACCTAAACATAAATTAGAATTAGATACTGATCAATTATATAGTGGTTATTTAAATTTTTTAAAAAATAAAAACAATAAACACTATGACTATTTATCTAAGTTTTCTAACTTTAAAAAGTTTCAATTAGAAAAAGCTAGAATACAATACTCTATTCTTAAAGGTAGAACACATAAGCTTACAGACACAGAATTAAATCATAAAGCTTTAGATCAATTAGTAGCTAGAACTAAATTATATAACTATAATATTGCCAGACCTTACGAAGATGTTATGACACAAGTTCATAAGTATAAAAGTAATATAGTTAAAAACTTAAATGAAAGATCTTTCCATATAAGAAATCTTAAAAAGGTTGAGACTCCATTAGTACTAGGAGCTGCATTTGGTGCAGGTGGCTATATAGCAAATGAAGAAAAAGGTATCATACCTGGAATGTTATTAGGTATGGCTCCATGGACTGTAGTTAAAACTGCTGGTGCTATAATGACACGCTATAAAAATTTAGCACAAGGACTTAAAGTATCTAACTATGATGAAGCTGCACTAAGACAAAGATTCGCTGAGTATAATAAAGATATGCCAGATAAAATTAGCTTTGATGATTTCAAAGTTAAGAACGATCCTATGTTCTATCATAGTGTAGATGCACAAAAGAAAGATCTAATTGCATTAGGTAGATTAGAAGAATCACAATTACTTAAAGAAAGAACAATGAGTTCTTCTTTACTTAATGATTATAAAATGTACACAGAAGCAGGTGCATTACTATCAGACAGGTTAGTTCATCAAATAAATAAAAGAGTACCTAATCCCAAATCAAGAGAGATGATTACTCATTACATCCAAGCTAAAGATGCTGCTAAATCTAAGTATGCTGAACAACTTACGCCAGATGAATTGAAGATGGCTAAAGAAATAGAAGATATCTTTGATAAATTCTGGAAACTACATGAGTTTGATGCAGATTTAAGATTAGCTTTAAGAGATCATTATCTACCTGGTTTCTGGAGAAGAAACGAATGGAAAACTGTTGAAGATATGATGACTCAGTTTAGACAGTTTTGGAGTAAAACTGAAAAAGGTAGACAACTAACTGGTAGATTAGCAGCTGAAGAAAAAAAGAAAATCCCAACATACCAAGAAGGTATAGCATTAGGTTATAAACCTCGTACCTTAGACATATCTGAGATAGTAAGAATATACAGCAACAGTATGTCTCATGCATTAGCTGAGAGAAAGATACAACACTTATTGTTTCATTCACCTATTAAAGGATTAGATGATGGAGTAGGTGGCTTTGCTAAACTAATGTACAAATCTTTACCTAAAGATGCTAAAGGTAATCTAACAGCTATTGCTGATGATTATGTTAAATTTTATCATCCTTCATTCTTAAAGAAAAAAGATGTAGAAAAATTCTCAAAGAAACAATTAAATAAGATGGCTCCTTTTGTTCATAAGGAAGCAGAGCCTATAATGAGAATGTTATTTGATGCAAGAGAAGAAGGCGCAATACTAAAAGCAATTAACAATGTAAACTTTTTAATGAAAAGATTTGCAGTTGGTTACTCTTTCTTCCACGCAGAAACTCTATTAAACAATATGATGTTTACTGGAGTACGTTTAACTGAAGTTATTAAAACTCCATTTAGAATAGCTGGAGCATTAATACCAGGTGTAAAGAAACATCCCTTTACTGACTGGTCTAGAACTACCGCAGAACGAATGATTAAAGAAGGTGGTAATGGCGATGATATGATGGCAGCTACTAGAGCTGGTGTAGTATTCTCGCATCCAGGTGATATTGGTTATAATAGATTTTGGAATATGATCGATAACGCACAAGACTTATTAGATCGTCATCCTAATTGGGCAACATACCTAACAAAAAATGGTATTAAGTATGCAGTTGAATATCCTTATAAGTTTATAGATAGAATTACATGGGATCAGATATATAACTCAGGAAAGTTATATGCATTTCAAACAGCAAGAATTAAACAATTAAGTAATCCTGCAAATAAGGATGTTCCTTTAAAAGATTTAGATATTAAAGCAGCTGAATTTGTAAATGATGCATACGGAGGTTTAGATTGGTCTAAACTTTATATGAATATTACAGATCCAGTAATGAAAAAAATTGCAGCAGAAGCATATAGACCTTCAGGATTAAGATTACAACAAATACTTTTATTTGCACCTGATTGGACAACTGCTAACATAAGAATTATAGCAAAATCTTTTCCAGGAATAAATAAAGATGCAACATCTAGAGCATTATATCAGTCTTATTTAATAAGAGCTGGTTTAATTCTAGGAACAGGTGGTGCTGCATTACAGATGGCATTTACTGGTACAAATATTTTGGATAATAAAGATCCAACTAAAGTTGATTTAGGTAATGGGTATAGTTTGACTCTATCAAAACAATTCTTTGAACCTTTTCATTGGGCAGTACACCCATATAAAACCTTAGTTTCAAAACAAGGAAGTACACTAAAATTAACAGAACAATTATTATTTAACAAAAGATATTTAAGTAGTCCATGGGATAGCCCTATATCTAAAGATGATGTTATATCTTTGAATAGAGCTTTAGCTTACGGAGAAGAAATCGGTATGAGCTTTCTACCTTTTGGAATACGACAATTAATACAAGAACAAAAGAAAAACGGTCTGGGTTTCGATGATGCAATTAGATTTTTACTTGCAACATTTGGACACCCAGCATACAAAAAACCAAGAAATAATCCTTATCCAGGATTAGAAAATATATTGGATAATATTAACTAGGAGGAAAATAAAATGGCTGGAACAGGCGTAGGAAAATTTAGTTCAACTGCAGGCAGTAATACTGGTGTGCAGACTGTGAACTGGGCAGAAAATATGGCACCAAGTAATGTCAATAATGCTGCAAGAGAATTAATGGGGCATATCAGAGATATGTACGAACAACTCGGAGACGGATATTTTGAGTATGGAGATGGCGATGGTACATATACTGTTGCAAGGAGTGATGCTGATACAATCACTATTACA
>VTLG01013050.1_pt1 | contig 27490 bp, 46 predicted proteins | sample 4694571 | NCBI WGS metagenome assembly VTLG01 (sample SAMN12604809, study PRJNA352737) | marine metagenome | biome: ENVO:00000447; feature: ENVO:00000209|ENVO:00000569|ENVO:01000036; material: ENVO:00002151; isolation source: viral sequences binned using virsorter ...
CGGCAGTAGGAATTATATCAATAGACCTGTTAAGGTTTACATACAGCCGAATGATGATGTTGATCTAGCAGATTGTTTACAGATATATAATGGTAGATTAACTGATGTATCTCATAATGCTAGTAAAATGAGTTTAAGAATCTCAGCAGTAATGCCTTGGGATAATATTTCAATTCCACAGACTAAATCATCAGATAAAAATCTATATTTTCCAATCGCTTATGGAAATTTTACTCCTAATTCAACAGGTAATGATTACAATGCCAATAAAACATTAAGACCGATGCCTGTTAATGAATTTAGAGGAACACAGTTATATAGTTTAATAAGCATTGAAGATGTAACCTCAAATGCTTATCCTCATTATTACGATAAAAGTTTCGACAGATTCATACCTGTCTCTGAAGATGGCTCTTATAATTTTGATACTGATGCAGATAGTTATAAAGGCGGTTATGCAGTTCAGGCTCATTATGAATTAGAGAGAAGAATAAAATTTAAACCTGTTGAAACCACATCATCAACAGGATGGACAAATCCAGATAATGCATTTGATAGTGCTGATGCAGATGAAACTACAAATTATGCAAGTGCTGATTTCACTCAGACAAATTCAGGAACAACCACAAAAACGATAAAATTTAAAATGCCATCAATAGATGGTAAAGTGACTGCTGTTTCTATAGAGATCGCATATACCACAACTCGGATAGTCGTTATATCTTCAGGATCTCCAACAATTACATTCTCTCTTACAAACAAAACCTGGGGAGTTAATGATACATTTTTCAATCAAGCTATTACAACTACAGGGACAACCACATCAACAACAACAACAGATACAAGTGCATCCCTACTAACACAATTCAATGCACAGAATGGTTGGGGAGATGAAATTGAGATAGAGGCAAAAGTAGTTGGTTCAGGTGTGGGTTCTTATACAGGACAATTTCAACCTAGAATAAATGATGTCAGAATAAATGCAACAACAGAAGTAGATTGGGATGAGGCAACGAATAAGGCAAGGCAATCGGCTAATAAAATTGTAAGTGACATTAACACCTTATATACAGGAGGGGATGGACTCACAGATAATGGTTGGAATAGTAGTGGTGCAATTACTGAGATACACGAGGCACATCGTGACCTACTGCACAGACATACTTCTTACACTAAAGCAAACACCCCTACAAATTGGTCTGGTGGTACTAATTTGAATGGTAGTAAAGATTGGGATATTAGATATTGGATTTCAGAATCAACTCCATTAATTAAAGTTCTGGAAAAATTGCAGTATGAGGGTGGTTTTATTGGAAGGTTCAATGGGCAGGGAGAATTTTCTTATATCTATCTACCCGACTCACCAAGTGCAGACCATACCTTGACAAAAGATGATATAGAAGATATAGACTTATCTATTACACCTATTTCATCATTAGTGAGTAAGATGGAAATAGAATATGCAAAACATCCTGCGGAAAGCAGATATATATCAAGTGCAACATCTACCAATTCAACTACTCGTTTAAAATACAATATTAAAAGTGCAGAAAATATTAAAAGCGTTAAGCTAGATGCTAACGTATCAGCACCAAGCACAACTCCAGGATCAGCGAGTGCCAAAAATGATGATTTTTATAGATATTATGATTGGATTCTTGGAACACCTAAAATTATTGTACAGGGTACGATTGTCAATCCCAAATATATGGGAGTAGATGTCGGAGACATTGTAGGATTTAGTGATATGCAGGTTGATCCATTTGGAGAGTCTTGGTCTGGCAAAACATTTATGGTGACATCAACGCAAAGAACACCAGGAAAATTAAATTTCACAGCGAGGGAAATATAGATGGCTAAAACATTTTATTATGATTCAGTAGGCTTATTGGATTTATCATCGGGTTCGATTACAGCAGGGACAGTTAGTGGTACAACTTTTTCAGTAGCGGCAGGGGAAGTAACGAATGAACACTATTTAAAAGATATGTCTATCGGGCATGGAGTTACATCATTTGATAATAATGATTGTATCAGAATAGATTTTGGTTCAGCAATAACAGCCGATTTTGTTCTTCATTATATGACAACAGCAAACTCATTAGATATGATCATTTATAAATCTAGTAATGCAACCTCTAGCCTTTCAGCATTTACAACTGATGCCGCCCATACAGTAGGATGGAATATTAATAGTATAACTATTGATACCAGATATGTTTTTATCGAATCAGCAGAAAGTGCTTTCGCAGGGATGACTGAATTAGTGATAGGTACTAAACTAGCATTTGAAAATGAACCAGATACAGGTATAGCAACGCAGGAAATCTTTGGAACTGATATAAACAAAAGCTATGGTGGTGTAGAGTATGCAAATAAAAAACACGAACCTCAATCAACCTGGACACTAAACTTCTCTAATATATCACAAACATTTAGGAACAATCTGGCCTCAATGGAGGCAGATGTAACCGATTATAAGAAATTCGTCTATTATGATGATAGTGCTTATCACTATGTACGATTAGATGCTCCTATTAAATTTACTGAAGTGGCTTATCAACGCTTTAGTGCATCTTTAAAATTGAGGGAACAACTTAGTTAAGTAATTACATATTAATTTTATACCATAACCCATAATGTACGAATCCTGTCTATCGCCACATTGTGGGTTATTTTTTTTACTTGCATCTGAACTTGCTAATAGCGATACTCTAGGTGATGATAACATTAAATAACAATAATTTAGAGATCACCGAGGGCAACACCACTCCCAATTCTGGGAAAATGTTATCATCTCCCTCGGTGACTCCAGAAATGGATGATAACATGAAAATAAAATTTACTAAAATTGATGTTAATAGCTATAAAGGATTTATTAAGGGTGAATTAGTAGTTGCAGAACAAGGCAATGAATTAAATACTGCTTTAGTGCTTTATGGTTGGGATGAAGTTGGACTTTATAACCATGAATTTATAAACCCTGTTTACGGATTTATAGAAGGGGGTAAGTAGGATGATATTAATAAGAGAATCTCAAGCAGATAGTTTATTTAAACATATCTTAAGTGTTAATTATACTTCTAGTTGGGAAATAGTTGATGCTAATAAACCCGAAGATATAAATGTAATAAACCCTAGAGTGTATTTTAAAACTAAAGCGTGGAATAAATTATTAAAACTTTTAGACACTTTTATTTCTAAAAATAGACCTAGTGAATTTACTGATTTTACATCGGATATGGATTTAATGGTTGGTGAATTTATTTCTATTAAATATAGCATCGAAACTTTTTTAAAAAGGGGTAAGTAATAAATGATTTTTAATGGCTTAGTGGGTTTGCTTTCTAGATTCAAATCAGCAGGTAGTGATGACCGAAATGCAGTCATCGGAGACTCTGGAGTTTCTGGTAAAACTAAAAGTAGCTACCAAATGCTAAGCCTTGAGGGGGTTGATGTTTCTTCTTGTGGACTAAAAAAAAGAGATTCTGATTTGGACTACGCTTACCTCGCAGAATCTCATTATATAACAATCAACTCCCTCACCAATTTAGTTAATTCAAGATTAGGGGTCATTAAGTTTGTTGCAACAGGTGAAAAAGGTGACCTAACAAAGCAACAAATTGATGAATTATTTGATGAAATTTACAATCAATGTGAGAGGTTAGATGATGAGATCAATCAGCACAGCAGAAAGTCTGATAGAGTTCATAAAAAAGAACAATCAAAAAAAACTGATTTCCTGCTCAAAAAATCAGTTTTCGATGATTATGACGATATTACAGAAATATAGCCAAATACTCAAAGATAGGGCGGTTATAGACGATTCTGTGGATGTTTCTGAGTTAGATGAACTGATCCATCAGATAGAACCAGATATTCAAATACCAACACTAGAGGAGTGTGAAGAATGCGAGTAATAAAAATAATAATAAAAGGTTTATTAATCTTAACCACAATAACAACGAGTAGTGGTTGTTTAATGTGTGCCCATAAAATACATACGTTGTGGTGTTATTGGCATTGGATAGGGGCAAAATGGTAGGTCAGAAAGTGAATAATGAATTAAACAATGTACCGCATGATTTTAAATATCACGCTGAGATACGATATGAAACTGAGCAAGGATTTTCTTTTACAAATGCTATGGGTAACACCGAGGAAGAGATTGTGAGTGATATAAAATTAAGATTAAAAAAGTACAAAGACAGAAAACCATATTTAGATGTAGTGATATACAAACCAAACCAATTAAATAAATATGTCACTCGCAAGATCAGAAAACTTTTAGGAGACATAAAAGATGTTGCTTAAACCACACATACTAAAGGAGATAATCATGGACTTCATAATGGATTTATTTGAATACGTTATGTATTGGGTTCAGCGAATAGCACCATACCTAATTTCATTCTGGATGGGGTTTATCGTTAGCGAACTAATAAGACTTTAATTAACAAAATAGGAGAGGATAATAATGGCTTTTTTTCAACCAAAAAAAGAACACAAAGATAAACCATTTTTATTCCAGATCAATACACACTTATCTGAATGTGGTACTGAGCCTGGTTATGAGAATAGAGGAACGATTTATCTTTTAGATGTTACTTATAAAGGTACAGCAGAATATGTTGCATTTACATTTGATGATGGGAAACCATTCACATTTACTAATGGCAACAAAGTGACACTCAAAGCATCTGAGGCATTGTATAAAAAGATGTCTGAGGCTAGTGTTAAAAAAGATGATCATGTAGAGATTATGCTTACAGATTGGACTGATCCAAAAGGTACAAAGAAAACTGTCTGGAATGTTGTCATACATGATGCCGCTACAGTTCCAAAGGTAGTAAATAACGTACAGAATGGCTCTAAATCGGTCAATATTCCAATCAGTAGTGGTACGCTAGGTATTACTTGGGGAATGTGCATTAACAATGCCACAAAGCTAGTGATAGCTAGGGGAATCCCTAAAGATATTGATTTGGGTGAAGAGATAGAATCTGTTGCAAAGGAATTGATGGCAGTAGCTGTTGATGGTTTAGAAAAATGGCAATATGAGCATTATCAGAAAGATCAGAACTCTGAACCTAATGGTGATGACTTGCCATTTTGAAACGAGACCTTATTAAAAAACTAGATACTGCTTGGTCGGATAGAATCAAGCAGTTTGGTTGTTGTGAAGTATGCGGAAAAATAAAGCCATTAAATGCTCATCATTTTCATGGAAGAAGGTGTTACTCAGTCAGGTGGGATATAGATAATGGATTCTGCTTATGTGTAGGGTGTCATAAGTTTAGTCCAAAATTTTCAGCACATGAAACACCTGCTGAGTTTGTAACATGGGCAATAGAACAACGAGGTCAGAAGTGGTATGATAAATTATTAGTAAAAAAGAACACACCACAAAAATTTATAGATGCAGATTTTAATTCAATAATGGAAAGTTTAGTAGGTGAGTAGTTTTCATCAATCTTTATCTATCGGTAAAAAATCAGAGCAAATAGTCTTAGATCACATCAAAAACAAATACCCTAACGCTTATATCAAAGATGGATATTTTAAAGACTATGATATATTTATTCCCGAAACAAATACATCGGTAGAGGTCAAGAAAGATTTCAAATCAAAATATACAGGAAATGTGGTTGTAGAGATTTCAATGAATGGGGAACTATCTGCACTAAGCACAACCAAAGCTGATTGGTGGGTTTTTCATTTAGATAAAAAAGAATTTATCTGGATCACACCAGAGCAGATAAGAGATATGATTCATAGAGAAAAACTCGATCCTGTACGATTTACAGGGAAAGGTGATGATACTAGCAAAGTTGCCTATCTAATTAAAAAGGAATATCTTAATATTTATGGTAAGAATTTAACAATATATAGGAATTTTAGTGGAGATTGATAATGCCGATAGCAAAACACAGAACAAAAAAAACACCACATTCTATATGGGTGAAACGAAGGAACAAAAGAAAATATCAACGAAAGTATCATGCAAAACATATCTCATCAAACAAGCAGGTGGATATGGCGGCTTTATCAGAGCCTATAAAAGAAACCCCTTCAAAACCTCAGATAGACAAGCCAAAGGGATTTATTCAAAGAAGTTTGGAAGGAATAAAAAATGTTTTTGTGGGTCGGAAATAAAGTTTAAAAAATGTTGTCTAAATGCGAGTCCTTGATTTATTTAGTGGTATTGGTGGGTTTGCTTTGGCAGGTCAATGGGTATGGGGTAATGACCATGAGATCGTGGGATTCTGCGAGATTGATAAATACTGTCACAAAGTTCTCAATAAAAACTTTCCAGGTGTACCCATATATGAAGATATACGAAAATTAAATGGAAAAGATTTTAAAAACATCGACCTCATCACAGGCGGTTTCCCGTGCCAGGATATTTCAGTCGCTAAACCGGATGGAAAGGGCATAGATGGTAATAGGTCTGGTTTATGGTCAGAGATGTATAGAGTGCTTGGGGTGGTTCGACCAAAATTCGCAATCATTGAGAACGTGGCAAATATCATTAATAGAGGACTTGAACGAGTTATCTGTGATCTTACCAGAATCGGGTATGACTGTGAATGGCAAATGTTGGAAGGTTACCAAGTTGGACTACCACATAAAAGAAGAAGAATATTTATCATTGCCTACCCCAACAGTCTCAGACAAAAATACAACTTCCAAAAAAAGATACAAGGGTTCGAGCCAGTACCGAGGCAATTATACAGAAGCACTCAGGACATCGTTGGAAGATGGGACTTATGCGAACCCCTGGTTTACAGAAGTGGTCATGGGATACCCAATTGGGTGGACAGAATTAAAGGACTCGGAAACGCTATAGTGCCACAGGTAGCATATAAAGTAATGAAAATGATAAAGGAATGTGATGAGTAAAAGAAATTATTTTAAATACACAAAAAGTAAAACAGAAAGAAATTGGTCTTATTTTAAATCAAAAACACCAGAAGAAGATTTACACAAATTTATAAATGTTAAAAATCCAGATAAACATCCAAGATTCAAAAATGCTTATGAATTACAGATACAAGCATATAAAAAAATACATGAGGAATTCCCATTAGTTAGGTTTTATGACTTCAAAAAGCAAATGGCTAAATATGCGAAATTAATGTATGAGGGTGATTTTGGTTTTAAGGAAGAATATCAGAGTCCAACATTTTTACCAGATGGATATTTTATTAAATATGATAAAAAAACTAATGATTTAGAAATATTTTTATTAGAGGTTGAAAATCACAGCAGAGTAACAGATGAAAAATTAAACACGATTATAATTTGGTGGGGAGACAATATAGATGCAGAACAATATTGTCCTATATATTTATTGGAATTTAATCGCTTTGGTGGATTTCAAAGGCAAGTATGGAATGAAGGATATGAAGAGGATGGTTTTAAGCTATTAAAATCATATATGAATGATGAGTAATGGTTGGATAAAACTGCACAGGCAGACACTTGATAATCCTGTTGTGATGAAATCACCAGATCACCTAGCTGTCTGGATGTGGCTACTATTAAGTGCTACCCATTCAAATCGTGATTGTGATTTTGATGGTAAACGAATTACACTAAAAGCAGGTCAACTAACAACAGGTAGAAAGTATATTTCTAAAGAGTTAAAGATCAATGAAAGTAAAATACAACGAATTTTAAAAACCTTTGAAATCGAACAACAAATTAAACAGCAAACAAGTCCTCGATGTCGTTTAATATCAATAGTTAAGTGGTCAGACTACCAGATAAGTGAACAACAAAGTGAACAACAAGTGAACAACAACCGAACACTAAACAATAAGGATAAGAATAATAAGAATAACTATAGTGTTGAATTTGATGAAATCTGGAAACTATACCCTGTTAAGAAAAACAAACACATATCATTTCTTAAATACAAACAAGCATTAAAAGATAAATCACATAATCAACTTAAAGACATCCTAGAAAAACACATCTCTTCATGGGTTGGTAAAGAAAAGCAATATATCCCACACCTATCAACATGGCTTAATCAAAAGCGTTATTTAGATGAGATCACAAAAGAGGACAATGAACCTCTTAAACAACAAACTAAGAAAAAGTATATCTGTGATGGCTGTGATACTGATAAGGTGGTAGATGGTGAATTAAGGTCTGATGATCTGTTCTGCGGCTGTGGGGGTGAGTTTCTCCAGGAATGGGAATATAAGCATAGAAAGGGTATTGCTAAACCTGCACCTGTACAAACAGATCAACAAAAAGAAATAGAAAACTTAAACAAAATACTAGCGGAGGGATTTAAAGCATGAGTTTATACCAGGACTACCTTGATCAAAATCAAAAAACATTTTCAACTACTAGAGCAGTTTGTTCAAGGGATTCAACTAGATATTTAAAATATTGTACTAAATGCAGGTTGGTTTGGGAAAAAGGAAGTCGTGCTTATAGTGGCAATAAAAACACTTTATATTATGAGGATTTCCCAACAATAGGTAAAGAACGTAAGACTTGTGAGAAGTGCAAATGAAAATAATATCATTGGGGTTAGGTGTTCAAAGTACAGCTTTATACATGATGAGTAGTTTAGGAAGAATAGATAGGGCAGATCATGCTATTTTTGCTGATCCTGGAGCAGAGTTACCACAAACATATCAAATATTAGAATATTTAACAGATTGGGCAAAGTATAATGATGGTATTCCTATTCATGTGACAGACGAAAGAAATTTATATAAAGATTTATTAGCACAACAAAATTCTCAAGGTAAAAGATTTGCATCAATACCTGCATTTACTGAAAATGGTGGAATGATACGTAGACAATGCACAGGTGAATACAAAATACAACCTGTCATAAAAAAAACAAGAGAGTTACATGGATTAAAACCAAGACAGCGTATGCCAATGACAGAGATGTGGCTAGGTATTACAATGGATGAAATAGAAAGAGCAAAAGTTTCACAGCTACCAAGAATAACCTATCACTACCCATTAATAGATCAAAGGATGGATCGTGCAGACTGTATAAGATTTTTTAAAGAAAAGAATTTTCCTGTACCACCTAAATCAAGTTGTGTTTTTTGCCCATACCACAGCAATAAGAATTGGAAAGAATTAAAAGAAAAACTACCAGAACAATTTGAACAAGCTGTGCAAGTTGATAAGGCGATAAGGGATAGTAGTAATAGAGGATTAAAAGAGCCTATCTATTTACATCGTTCATGCACACCTCTTGACCGAGTTGATTTTGGTGATCAATTAGAACTTTTCATGTGTGAAGAAGGTTTTTGTGGCTTATGATTATAATAAATCTATATGAGATCATCATCAACCTATTAGCATTAGCAACAGCATTGGTATTAATACCGATAGGAATATTCTTATGGATATTTCTAATAACTTTTTTATATAATCAAATAAGGGGATTCTATGGATCAAGAAATAAAAGAACTACTAGAAGAAGTGAGTAAACTTCTATCGGAGCAGGGTAGTTTTAAAATGATGGACTTAGAAAGAGTTAATAAGGTTAATGATAAAATAAAAGAATTGATCCAATAGGATCAATATAGTCTCTTTTGACAGTTTTTTTAACAAGGTGTTATAATTATTGAAAGAAGAGACTGATATATGATGCTAGTAGTCGGGTTGGCGTTTGGCTACTAGCAAACCTTTGTGAAAAATTCAGTCATACATTTTCCAGATCGTGAATCTTTAGAGGATTATTATAATAAAATAATGGACTCTGAATCTCATTATGACTTCATAATCAAAAAAAGATACCATAAAAAAACACACCAATATTCACTTTTATTTATTAAAAAAACATCAACAGCAAATAATAATAAATTATTAAATGAAGATGAAATTGATATGATACCTAAAAGAGATTTAGTTGATGATGTTAATGACAGAATAGATTATAAATTTAAAAATAATTTAAAATCTGATTTGTATAGAGAAAATATTACTTATGCCAGATGGGATAAGAATATTTATTGTGATATATGTGGCAAATATCAAACGAGAAAAGAATTTGAATTATATCAAATGTGTAAAAAATGTTACAGCAAATAAAAATCCCTAACCACATACTAGAGGATATTAATGAACAAAGTAAAACCATGCGAATTGTGCGGCAGATACGATGGTGATCATAAGGAGAGTTGGCGAGTAAGAGAATTAGAGGTAGATAAGATGAATCTCTTACTAGCAGGTATTCTATTCGCACAGAACGCAACATCAAGACAAATAGAGATATTCATGGCTAAATACTACATAGGAAGAGAATCATACACTCAGATAGGGCATGATTTTGGAATATCTAGGCAATCTGTAGCTGATGCTATGGATAGAGCCTGTATCGCAATTACTAATATTTTAGAGAAAGTGACTATGACAAAATAAGCCTTATTTAGAGGTCAGACTATGACAGCTAAAAATTATTTTATATTTTTTAACTCTAATAATAATAGAGTTTACAAGAAATCCCACTCCTAAAACACCCCTAAAACACCCCAAAATACTATGCGTTCGAGCCTTATTTATAGAGGCTTGTTGTTGTGCCTCACTCGTTTTTAAGTAATTGATAGTATAAACAGGGCGATAGACAGGAAACAATAACTAATCGGTTGTAGCTACAGCTTTTTATATATGGAAGATAAGGGAGTCACACTCAATGTCGAATTAGTAGGTATCAAGAATCTAAAGACCACTCATAATTGGCGATTAGAATTTGATGTTTATGAAATAGACTCAGATAATGTGAAGAACATAATGGATAAACTGAATAAATCTTTAGTAATGGCATTGGTGGAATATGAGTAAAGAAAAGGCGGTTAAAAGGCGGTCTAATGGTCAATTTGTTAAGGGGAACAAAGAAGGTAAGAAGTTTAAAAAGGGTGATATACCTAACCCAAATGGTAGGAATGGTGCTTTAGCTGATATTATAAATAAAGTATTTGATGAAGAAGTAGATGAAAAGACCAAGAAAGAATTAATGATACGCAAAGTATATCGTATGGCTATGAATGGCAGTTTAGGGGCTGTTAATTATCTTAGTGATCGTGCAGAGGGTAAAGCTAAAGAAACCAAAGAGATCACTCATAAGGATACCCTTATCATTGAGTGAGTCAATTCAGAATACAAAAAAAGAATTTTCTCCCACATCAGTTACGATGGTGGGATTTACAAACATTTTACAAAGTTCTCATAGGTGGATATGGGAGTGGAAAAACTTATATCGGAGCATTACGCTCGATCTATCTGAGTTATATCAATGCTCCCCATCCTGGGATGTATGTGAGTCCATCTCATGGACTTTCACAGAGAACAATAGTAATAACATTAAAGGACATACTTAATCGCACAGGAATAGACTACACCTACAACCAGATGAAGGGTGAGTTCCATATCCATAATTGGGATGGACATATTTGGTTGGGATCGGGTGATAAGCCAGATTCATTAAAGGGTAGCAATTTGTCTTGGAGCGGCATAGATGAACCATTCATACAAAAGAAAGAAGTGTTTGATCAAATGATAGCCAGGGTAAGACACCCAGAGGCATCTCACATGGAGATATTCTTAACAGGTACACCAGAGCAACTTAATTGGGGTTATGAGTTGTCTAATCGTACTGATATAGATGTTGGTATTGTTATTGGATCAACTCTAGAGAATACACATCTACCAGATGAATATAAACAAAACCTCTTAACAGCTTACTCAGATGATGAGATCAAAGCCTATGTACATGGTCAGTTTGTTAATTTAACTCAAGGCAGAGTATATAAAGACTTTGATCGCAGTAAACATATTACTAAGAGATCAGACATTAAAGACCTCCCTGTTATTATTATGCAAGATTACAATGTGGATTATGCCTCGGCTTTAGCGGCATATCTTGGTAATGGTTGGATTCATGTATTCAAAGAGTATCGCATGAGTAATGTAAATACCTACGACATGGCAGAGATGATTAAGAAAGACTTTCCTAATTGTGATTTATACTGTGATGCGAGTGGTAATTCTAGAAAAAGTTCAGCAACCCAGAGTGATCATCAGATCATGCAAAGTTTTGGGTTTAAAGTTAAAGCACCTAGAAAGAACCCTGCTGTCAGGGATAGAGTTGCTAGTGTTAATAAGTTAATACGCTCTGGGAATTTTAGTGTAGATAATTGTCCTAATCTAGTAATGGACTTAGAGCAGAACACCTGGAGGCTTGGGGATATAGATAAAAGAGATGTAAAGCAGACTCACTTATCTGATGCGTTAGGGTATGGGATTAATTACCTCTTTCCTATCCGCAAGAAAACAATGGCTAGTAAATCATGGTAGAGTTTCTATTGGGCATTGTAGTAGGGGTTGTGACCATGTTCATCTTCTTGAATTGGTATGGCAAGAAATTAGAATTAAGAGATCAAAAACAAGTAGGGGAGATCATTCAGGAACATATAAAAGCAAATAAATATGCGGTATCATAATGGCTGAAAGACCAGAGACTATAAGAGAGATCATCTCTAGTGGTGTTGATAAACAACAGGTCGTAGTAAAGACCATTGTCAAGGGGAAGAAAAACAGAAAAGGTAAACCATACATGACTTCTGTCACTAAGCATATTGATAAGAGAAGAAGAAAATAATGGAATTTCACGATAAGATAATGCTCCCCGATCTAGGCAAAGAGGCAGTAATGACCTCTATTCGTAATGCTGAAGATCAAATGGCAAAGAAAGAAGTAGCTGAGAAACAAACAGCACTAGACTTCTATTACAATAGAAACTTAGACACTCACTTAGAACAATGGTTTCCAGGCACAACATTAAATCAGATACCTCCCTTTGGAATGCGTGTAGTACCTCGCTTTGCAAGAAGTCGAATGATGTTATATAAACAACCCCCTGTAAGATTGATCAATGGATCAGAAGAAGTATCAGAAGATTACTTAGAACAGGCTCATCATTTAGATTCTAAGATAAGAGAGTTTAGTGAAATAGGTTGGCTATTAGGTAAGTGCCACATGAGAAGTAAGTACAACGAGAAGAACCAACGCTTAGAGTACGACATACTTCCTCATGTTAAAGAGTATTATTTAAACAATGGTGAAACTGATCCCTATGGTGTCAGTTATGAAATAGCCAAAGATGCTAAAGGTGAAAGACAGTTTGTGTTCTGGTCTGAATCAAGAGATGGTGAGCAAGGGATGCATTTCATCTTTACAATGAATGGCAAGATAAGACCTGTAGGTGACAATCTTGATATGATCAATCCTTATGACATCCTACCGATCTCTAAAATACAATTTCAATCTGATTCAATGGATGTAGCAAGAGCCGCACTTCAGGTAAGTATAGCCATGACTGAAATAGCACTTGCAACCAGATATGCACTTGGTCAGCCTGTAATCACAGGGATAGATACAGAGATACCCAACTTAAAGGGTGGTATTGAAAGAGTCTTAGTACTTCCAGAAGGTGGATCATTTAACTATGTATCGCCTCCAGGATCAATAAGGGATATGATCGAATCTGTTAAAATGATGGTCAATCAAGTAGGTCAGAACCATTCATTAGCTATCAGATGGGGAGAAGGCGGCACACCTCCAAGTGGTGAGGCATTAAAGATATTATCAATGGAGAACCTAGAATCAAGGGAGTCCGATATTCCTTTATTCAAAGAATGGGAACACTCTAGATATGAAATAGACAGGACTATCTTACAAGTACACCAGGGCAAGAACTTGTCCGAGTCTTATGCAGTTGATTTTGAAGAGGCAGGATTTCCAACTACATGGGCAGAAGAGAAGGATAGATTGCAGTTTATGATGGACAACAATCTTATTAGTCGTAAAGAATTAATTAGATATTTCAATGAAGATATTTCGGAAGATGAACTAGAGAAGAAGATGGGAGAACTTCAAGAAGAAGAGCAACCAGAACAACCATCTAACCCATTACTAGCGGCACTACAAAGTGGCTAACGCACCAGACCAATTTGCCAAAGCAATCGAAAGAGTCCAGAGGGAACTCGTTGCACAGGTCTTTGATCTTAAAGGGCAGGGATTAAGTAAGGATGAAATACTCTTAGTGTTGCAGTCATTAGATATGGAAGATATTATTCTAAACAAACTCAATCTACAGGCAGATATAGATGGTCTGATGTTAGAGTATCAGTCGGTTCTTAAAGGGATGGAAATGACAGGTGCAGTAACAGGTGAGGCTCTAAATGCTTTAGTACAAATAGATAGAACTGCCTTTATGAAACAAGCAGGGATCATGGGGGAAACCATTAAGAAAGAGGTGGCAAGGGGAATATTAGCTAATGCTACTGAGAAACAAATTGCTGAAGGCATTTTAAAGGGTGCAGGTGGTGTTCTAAGAGCAGATCAAGCACAAACCCTAGCCAATACAGCACTCAATACATTTGAAAGAAATGTAACAGTTCAGATGGCAGAGTTTGATCCTAAGAATGCTAAATATGTGTATCTAGGTGTAATAGATGATAAGACCAGAGATGTTTGTTTAGAGATGGCTAGTGCAGGAGCATTAACAAGGGAGCAGATAGACTCATCTTATCCTGGAGCATTTAGTGATGGTGGTGGGTTTAATTGTAGGCATAGATGGGCAAGAGAAACTTCCAACTCATCTAAACTTATCAACCCATCCAAAGCAAAAGATTTTATCGGAAGTAAAAAGAATTTTAGACCTGTGACAGCAAGAGGTGAGGCGGTTGGGTAATCTAGCAAAGATACCAGAGTTTGATTCTATGTTCTGGAAACATCTAGGGGATGAGATATGTGATGAGATCAGAGTGCAGACACAGGTCAATAGTAAGGATGTGCATAATAGAAAATTTAAAGCATATAGTGATGGATATGCAGAACGTAAGCCAAAGATCAGAAGAGGTAGTGGTAGTGGTAGTAAGGTCAATCTCACATTAACAGGGGATATGATGAGAAACCTACAGACCAGAGGATATAGCAAGGATAGTGTGATCATAGGGTGGAGCGGTGTAGATGCTCAGAAGGTACAGCACAATGAAGAGATGGGTAGGGCAGTCACTACAACTGCCAGACCATTATCTAAAGGCTCATTAAGGCTGATCGAGGTACAAGCAAACAAAAGAATTAAGAGAAATGCAGACAAAGAAACTGCAAAGCCAATCAACTTTAAGATAGGCAAATGATCTTACTAACTCAATCAAGAGGTTAAAATGGAAAACGAAACAGTCAAAGAAGTCCAAGACGTAAAAGAGGACACCACTCCTGCTAGTGAAGAAAAGCAGATCGTCAATTCAGTTCCTTATGCACGATTTAATGAATTGGTTGCCGAAAAAAATGAACTCAAGTCTCAGCTAGATTCTATTAATAAACAGATGAAAGCAGATTCTGAGGCTACCAAACTCAAGCAGATGGAAGATAAAGGGGAGTATGACAAGATCATGTCAGATATGACCCAGAAACTTGAGGTAGCTGAAAAGAAGGCAACTGCGTTTGATGAATATCAGACAAGTCGAAGGGATTCGTTATTATCCAAGTTGCCAGAAGATGATCGTGCTATTTACGATGGACTCTCGCTAGACAAGCTAGAAGTTCATGTTGATAAAGTTATTACTAATCCCAAGCCAAAGCAGGTAGATAATTCTATTCCTGGTACTAAGATGGGCTATAGTTCGATGGAGGAGTGGGCACATACCGATCCGAAAGGATATGAGAAAGCCAACAACCCCCAGACTTCAGGGAGTATCAAAGTAGCATATGGAAACGATGGATAAGCTAAAAGAACATCTTGATCCGAATAATGATATTACTACGAAAGTAGTGGATGGTGGTGCGGATATTGAATGTGCTTACAAGGGCGATAAAATCAGATATAATGATATGATTGATATTTATGAAGAACGAGCAACCAATCTTGGTAAAGGTAAAGCTAGAACCACTAAGAAGTATTTTGGTGGTTTTGGTGAAGGTACTTTAAGAAAGGCTTGGAAAAATAAGGAGTCATAAATAATGGCTGAAACAGATACTGGGGTAGCGGCAGGTGGTCTAGGTAAAATCATAGGCGATGCTGTCATATCCTTTAATCATGCAAACGTAATGTACCCTTTAGTCACAGCTAAACAATCTGTGAAGGGTGCAATCACAGTTCAATTTCCAGACTATACAAAAGTAGCATCAAGTTCAGTAGGTGCGGCTACAGATGGTTCGGATTATTCAACAGTAACATCTATCACAACAGCCGCCAGGAGTGCGACTATCTCTGAACACGTTATCAGAGCAGACGTAACCGATCTGGCTGTTATGGGTAATGCAGAGGACTTGACAGGTAATGTCGGTAGGATTCTCGGAAATGCAGTTGCCGCTAAGTTAGATGATGACCTGGTTGAATTGGGAAAAACTTTTTCTCAAACTCAATCGAGTGCAGGAACAGCCCTTGCTCTTTCCCATGTCTTTGGATCGATGAGATTGCTCAGGGCGGCATCAGCCCCCTTTCCATACAATTTGATTTTAAGTCCAAAATCTGTGTGGGGTGCAAAAGGGATCATTAGTCTGCTACATGATGACGCAGTCACAGGCAGTAACTCTAAACCAATGAGCCTAATGGGTCAAAAAGGTGAAGAGGCTATGGCTAATGGTTGGGTAGGATCAATCGCAGGTTTTAATGTGTATTGGTCAGACCAGATTGATGAAGATGTTGGATCAGGTGGTGATGCCGCAAACTTTGCTTTCTCTAAGGGAGCAATCGGTCTTGGTGTCGGTGCTAATGGTTTATTTCGCATCGAGTCAGAACGTAACGCATCATTCAGATCAACTGAATACGTTGCCACAGGTTTCTGGGGCGAGGTTGAGATCAAAGATGCCTTTGGTGTTTACATCTTAACAGACGTTTCTTAATCGTTCTATCATAATGTTGGGGGGGTGTGGTGTTGACACTCGCACCCCCTCTCATTAACTAAGGAAAAATTTATGTCATATTATAAAAAGCCAGATGGCTCGATCATTGAATACAATCCAAGCATTCACGATGAGAAGTCTTTAAAAGACAGATTTGAAAAGTGTGATAAGGATGGAAACAAGATCGCAAAAAAAGCTAAAAAGAAAAAATAAATAACCGATATGCCCATGAGAGTTATCACGCTCGGTAAGGCATACGAACAGGAGAAACAAGATGAGTTTAAGACAATATGCTGTCAATGAGGCTAATAACCTCTCTTTAGGACAGGCAGGATCAATTTTAGTAACAGGCACAACAGCAGTAACTTGCGGAGCAGGTACAGGTGTTTTTGTAGCCATTCAATTCATAGAAGATACTGTTTTCGCATCAGCCTCTGGAGGTTTGATCGCAGAGACAGAACAACTCTATCCAGATGATGCAGGTACAGGTACACTTATAGACTCCAATGCAGGAGCGGCTAGTGACTCTGTAACATTCCCACAAGGTTCAATCATATATGGTAGATGGACAGGCTTTACACTAGCATCTGGTAAAGTCGTAGCCTACGTTGGTTAAATGCTAGGACTAGGTAACTTATTAAGCCGAGGCAAGGTTCTCGGCTTTCCCAATCAATTCTCATTCAATTTCGATGGTTCTAATGATTATTTAGACTGTGGCAATCCTACAGGTTTACAGATTACAGGTGCTTTTACTATTTCTGGGTGGATAAATACATCTAACACAGGAGCAGTAAAAATGATTGCTTCAAAAGATGATGATACAAATAGAAATTTCCATCTTTCAATAAACGCAAGTAATTATTTATCTGGTGGTGTTTTTAGTAGCGGCACAGGTTATTTTACAACAGGAGATGTAAATATCTGTGATGGAGCATGGCATCATGTAGCTTTTACATTTGTTGCATCAACAAGTGTAAATGTATATGTAGATGGTGAATTAGATGCGACAAATACCTCTTCTATCCCTGCTACAATAGATAATGATACTGTTAATTTTTTAATTGGCAGATTGGGTGATGGATCGTATGATTTTAATGGCAAAATTGATGAAGTAGCAGTCTTTAATACTGCCCTTTCTGCCTCAGATATAGCCAAGATCGCCTCAAAGCCTTTAAATCTTTCACTAGCATCAGCTTATGCTACAGACCGAACAAGCAATTTAAAACTCTGGCTCAGAGCAGGGGATAAAGGACAGCCAGAAAAGAATCCATCAATCACCAGGTCAGACTACTATACTGATTTTGATGGTACGAATGATGTAGTAACTACACCATCAATAGATTTAGGTACTACTCACTCTGTTTCATGTTGGGTAAAAACCTCTACAGGTTCAAAAGTAGTAGTTGGTATTGATAGTACAAATTATGCAATCTATTTAAATAGTAATTTACAAGTTAATTATGATGCAACAGGAACTGCTGTAGGTAGTGCTGATGCTCTTATATCTGGAGCGTGGAATCATGTAGTAGTAACAAGGTCTGGAACTACAGTTAATTATTATATAAATGGTAAAGTTGATTCTGGTGGAGCAGATACAATCAACGCAAATGATGCTCTTAGTGGTGTATTTGGTCTTGGTGGAATATCAAGTTTTTATTTATTAGGTCAGTTATCAAATGTAGCATTTTATAAGACTCAACTCGATGCTCAAACCATAAAGCAGTTTGCAAAATCAAGGTTTACCCCAATGCGTGATAATCGCTTTTCTGTGGTGGATTTTGATGGTAGTGATGATTATATAACAAGTTCAGTATCAAATTTTAGAAATACTGATTCAAGTGGTGGAATTACTGCATGGGTTAAATTAGATAGTACAGGTTGGATGACTATATTTTCATCAAGACAGGCAAGTTCCAATGATTACTATGTTACTCTTGGAATTGCAGGGGGAACAAATGGAATTTTTGCCGCATCAAAAAATAATGATTCTGCATCTGATGTTAGAGGAGCTACTGACATTAGTGGAGGGAGTTGGCATCATGTAGCAGTTATTAGTGATGGCTCTGAATATAAACTTTATGTAGATGGAGTTCTTGAAACACTTGGAACTAATACTAATAATGATGGAGATTGGTTCGCAGATACAACAAATACTGATGTTATTAGGATTGGAGATAATACAGGCGGAACAGGTTATTTCAATGGAGACATAGCAAGTGTAGCGGTTTATTCTTCACTATCAGAAGATGAAGTATATGCTCAGTATGCTAAAGGCATTACAGCAAATCATTCAAGTGATACAAATTTAGTAGGTTATTGGAGAATGGGATCGGGAACAGGTGATGCTTATCCTACCATAAAAGACCAATCTACTAACTCAAACAATGGTACGATAACAAATGGTGCATATAATGACATAGTACAGCAAATGGTTGCAGGTTATGATATGGGTGCATTTGATAATTCATCTTTAGCTACTAATGTTGATGTATTAGACTTTGATGGTTCTGGAGATTATATAGATTGCGGAGATTTAGGTACACTATCTTCTGGGTGGACTGTATCTATATGGTGGGCTAATGACCAAGCAACTGCTGAAAATAGTATTTGGAGACAAAACTCCGCAGAGAATGGTGTTTCAGTTTATAATGGTACAAGTGTTTTATTTTATTATGCGGCTACACATACAGGAACTAATATTGGAAGTTATACACAAGGTCAATGGGTTCATACAGTACATACATTAAATAGTGATTTAGTTACAATGAATACATATAGTAATGGAGTGGATAAAGATACTGATACTCTTGATGTTGATTCTAAGAATTATACATTTGATAGCTTTTATATAGGTAATGGGGGCTATGGAACATGGGATGGACAAATTGCTCAAGTAGCTGTTTATTCATCAGAATTAACAGCCGAACAAGTATTAACACAATATAATTTAGGAATAGGTGGTGATTATTCTTCTGATTCTAATTTAGTAGGATATTGGAAAATGAATACAGCGAGTACATCTTCTAATGCTATAACAGATTTAAGTGGCAATGGTAATCATGGAACAGTTAATGGCAATCCAAGACTTCTTTCATATTATGATGATGGAGTTCAGTTAATTAGTCCTTTATCAGACACTTACCCTGCCATCATAGATGTAAATGAGCCTGTTCTTGGAGCAGAGTTAGTTGATGCTCATACATTATCCTCTTATGAGAGTCATTCTAATACTATTGCAAATATAACAGATGGAGTTAGTATTACTCACTCTGCAAGTACAAGCAATTTAGCTTTTATTAATGATACAAAAATGACAAATGGTGAACTTACAGATGGTTCTTTATATAAAATGACTGCTAATGTTTATTATGAAGGTGGAAGTTCTGCTCCTACTTTTACTTTCCATGATAATTCAACTGCTGATACTCATACATTAACAACAACAAGCACAACATATACAAGATATTTAATTGAGCCATCGGGGGCATCTAGTTATCTTACTGTAGCAAGTATAGTATCTGGTAATGTTATTTATGTGCAAAATGTATCAGTTAAGAAAGTATCTGGAAACTTTGGCACAATGACCAACCAAGCCGCAGGTGACTTAGTCTATTCCTCAGTTCTGCCAGATCAATCCTTTCTTACAGGGGTAAACTCTGCGTATAACTTTATAGACTTAGGCGGTACAGATGAGTATATTTCTGTTGATAGTGTTATAAGCGATATAGCTACTCAAACAGGTACAATTAATTTATGGGTAATGCCTACATCTGATACAGGTGCGGAATCACAATTATTTACTTATAATGATAACAATGCTCGTACTGATTTATTATTTAGATATGATTGGGATAGTGATAGGTTGGCTATTGGAATAGCACAAAGTGGTTCACAAAAATGGTATGCTTACACAGCGACTAATAGTGCAGATAGTGATTTAAATAATTGGAACATGATAACTTTAATCCACAATGGTACAGAGCCAAAATTATATGCTAATGGAATAGAATTAAGTTTAACCTTTGGAACAAGTACAGATAAAACTTTTTGGTTAGGTGATATGTCTGGTGTTGATAAAGTATCAATAGGTGCATGGAATTATACATCTTTAAATCATGCTTTTATAGGCAAAATTGGTCAGTCAGCAGTTTGGAATAAAAACTTAAGTGCATCAGAAATATTAGCAATCTACAATCTTGGCAGAAATGGTAATCTCTTAGATAAATACTCAGATAACTTAGTTGGAAATTGGGCAATGAGTGCCTTAGATGCCTCAACAGGATTATCAGATGTCGGTAATGGCACTATATATGATCGAAGTGGTCAAAGTAATCATGGAACTGCTACCAATACTGAGGCGGCAGATTTAGCAAGTTCACCAAACGCTGATCCTAATGGCTATGCAAAAGGTGACACAATCAGAGATAGTAGTTCAAAAGCATAAAATAAGGAATTAAAAATGAGTGAAGAAATTAAAAGTCGTTGGTCAGATGATTATTCTGGCAGATGGGTGAATAGGTGCTATATCATAGTCCCTGTTGCAGACATTAACTCTGCTGATGAAGATGATGGTTCAAACCCATTAATGGATAACGCAATTCAATCGAGTAAAGACACACTAAGAAAAAATAATGGTGATAAAGGTGACAGCAGTAAAGCACTTCTAAAATATAGTTGTGACAATGATCCAGATAATGATCCTGGCTGTTATAGTAGCTATGATAAATATTCTCATAGTCAGATCATGGCAATCTTAGCATCAGATGAGTGGACATCCTCTATTGAATAATAGGGGTAATTCATTAGCTGAATTTGCAGTTACATTGGCTCTGATGGCAACATTAGCCACTACTGCCGCACCTGCTTTTAGTAGGATCGGTGAAGGTGCTAAAGCCAAACAGACCAAAGCAAATCTAGACAAGATCATTACATCAGCTTTACAATGGTATAACAGTCAATTAGAAGTGACAGGGATGGGGAAGTTTCCAGGACAAGCACACAGAACAAGTAATGTAGGGGATATTACAGACCTTAACGAAAATCGCAGAATAGAAAAAGAAGAACTAGAAGGTGCTGAGTTTGTACCTGTCTGGAGTGATACAACCTTTCTGCATTTATTCGACAATGACACCATTAAATCACCCTATCAAGAGGGGATATATGCGTTTGCTGTTGTAGGTGGTACAGGAACAGGGGATGCGATAGTTTCGCCCATATTCGTTTGTTTAGACCTAGAGAATCCAGAAGATTTCTATAAATATTTTAAACCATGATTGATGAAGAGTGTAGATAAGTGGGAGGCGGCTACTTATGCTGTTACAGGTGCATTTTGCTTACAATTATTAAAGGCTATGAATGAAACTTTATTCTGGATCTTGTTTGGTGGGTTGTTGTGGATGGCAATCTATAGATTAATGAACAGATATGGAGGCTGATGCAAAATCGATTAAAATGGATCGACTTGATGATAATTATATTATTAGGCTCAACATTAGGTATGCAATTAACGGCATTATACTTATCGGCTCGTTGTGCGGTTTATACTACAATACTGCACACAAAATTGAACTCTTGGAGCGGAATGTAACTGAGTTGCAGACTAAGGTAATGGCATTGGAATTAAAGCACCAGGAGGAGATAGAAAAAGTAATGAATTGGTACGAAGAAATCAGTTTGAACCCATTAACAGGATTTAGAAAGAAAAAGAAATAATGGACTTCTTAGAATTATATAGTCAGGGGGGCATGGTTGCTGTAGTGGGTGCTATGTTTATGTTCTTGGTGTATAGTATGAATGCCAGGTCAGGTGATCAGCAAAAATCACTAGAAGATTTAAAGATTGAAAATCAAGGACAGAGCAAACAGATTTATGAAATACTTAAAGAAACAGAAGAGGCAAAACAGATAATCATACGTCTTATAGACAGATTCAACAAGTCTGATGATAAGGCACTCAGGCACAGGGAGGATGTTGTTAAGGAGTTATCAGATTTACAGGAAAAAGTCTCTTATTTATCTGGAAAGGTCAATGGCGGTAAAAGTGGATAGTTTAAAAGTAGCATCAGTAAGCATAGCTAATTATGGCTTATCACTTACCAATGTGAGTTTAATACTTCAATGTGTCGTGGCAATAATGACAATCATTTATTTAGGATATAAAATTAACAATATAAGGAAATCATAATGGAGTGGATAATAGATAATTGGGAATATGCTTTAATTATTATTCTCAGCATGGACAAAGCAGTAGCATTGAGTCCATCTACTTGGGATGATCTAATCTGGACATCTATCAAAAAAGCCATATACAAAGCGGCAGGAAAGGGGAAATAGATATGAGTATGTTATCATCATACGTTAAAAGACAAGTCAAAAAGCATGGTGCAAAAGCATTTATAATTAAGGTTATTGATCTGATTGTTAAAGCGACACCATCTAAAAAAGATGATGAGTTAGTAGCAAAGATAAAAAAAGCTATGGAATCATTTAAATAATGCCTCGATTTGGTAAAAGATCAAAGCAACGAATGGTCGGGATTGATTCCAGGCTCAGAGAAGTCTTAGATGAACTAATCAAGATAATGGATGTCACCATCATTGAAGGTTTAAGATCACCAGAAAGACAGGAAGAACTCTTAAAGAAGGGTGCTACAAAAACCAGATATAGTAAACACATTGAAGGTAAAGCTGTTGATCTTGCTCCATATCCGATTGATTGGAATGATCGTGAGAGATTTCATTACATGGGTGGTATGGTCAGAGGAATAGGATTAAAACTAGGTTATCCGATTCGGTGGGGTGGAGATTGGGATTCTGATGGTGAAATAGCAGATAATTCTTTCGATGATTTAGTTCATATAGAAATTCTATGATTGTTTGATATATGTCCAATCATCAGCAGACAATGCCCTTTCTGTACCAATGAAAAAGATTTTATCTATTGTGGTTTAGCCACAACAGAAAATAGAATAGGGTTTTTAAAAAAATGCCCTAAAAAACCTAAAAAAAGATGGGGGAGTAGATAGTTTTTTGAAAAGAGCAATAGTAATACCAGATCAACATTTTCCGATTCACGATCAGAGTGCAGTAGATGTTGTCTTACAAGCAATAGAATTAGTTAAGCCAGAGATATTTGTAAATCTCGGAGATGTTGGGGAATGGGAAACAGCATCACCCTGGAGATATAAGGGAAAGAAATGCCCCCCACTAGAGTATCAACTGCCGCTAATAGATGAGGAAATAAAACAAGTCAATGAAGGTATAGATCAGTTCGATGAAGTGCTAGATAAGATAGGTTGTAAAAAACGCTATATATGTGCAGGAAATCACGATGAGTGGCTTACCTATGGCTTATGTGGAAAATATCCTTATTTAGCTAAGAATTACAGCTTTAAAAGGGCTTGTAGATGGATAGAAAGAGGTTACAAATACTATAATTATAATGAACCTTTAAAAATTGGAAAATTAAACTTCATTCATGGTGCTTATGCAACAATTTATCATGCTAAGAAACACCTAGAGGCTTATGGTGCTAACATTATTTATGGTCATGTTCACGATATACAAAGACACTCACTTACTAAACTTGATTCTGGTACGATTGGAGCATGGTCAATGGGGTGCTTAAAAGATATGAGTAGAGAAAAGAATAAATGGTTAAGAGGCAGGTTGCATAATTGGAATCATGCTTTCGGGATCATCACATTCTTTGACAGTCCAAGAGGAAACTTCCAGGTGGAAACTATTGAGATCGTTAAAGGACAAGCAACAGTATGGGGGGAAAGAATTAGTGCATAAAGATACCAAATTTATGAAAGCAATAAAGGGTGACTATGAATTAGTGGGAACATTTCAATCCTTGAATAAATGCATAGAACTATCCAACCAAATCAAATTAACAGAATTAATACAACCAAGTTCTAGGATAACAGGTGATCTAGCAGAACTTATTTACAGACTGCAAAATCTAGACCCTTTTGAAATCTTAGACTTTAATAACAATGAGGCTTAAATGAGTACATACGAGGCTAGTTATTGTTCACAGGCAGATGTTGCCTTTGTACTGCCAGAACTTAACAAATACAATCAAAGGTCTATTCTTGCTCCAAATTGGATAGCAAGTGGAACAAGTAATCTATATTATAATCATTCAGCAGGGGGTGGTTTTAGTGTCCTGTTTAAAGATGGTAAAGATTTAGGATCAGAGCATGGCTCACAGCCAGGATCAGATGATCAATGGCGATATGTAGAGGCAGATGGAAGGCTAGAGTATTATCTAGCTAGTTCTAGTGCTAGTGCATTAAATGGGAGTGTCTGGGAGTTTGGTGAGGATTCAGATGATAACCTTACAAAAGTAATTGCCAGAGCATCAGACTTTGTTAGGTCAATGAGTGGGATTCCAATCTATCCACGAAAGGGAGTCGGTGTTGCATCAGCCACAGGTAATGACTACCCAGAAATAATAGTGATGTCAACCTCACATCAAGCGGCAAGTTTTATTACTGCACCATACGATGAGGAACTATCAGATAGATTAGCGAGTAAAGTATCAAACCCAGAAGGTACAGGTTGGCTTGATCTAATCCGAAGGGGAGAGATCAGTATCAATCAGCAAGAATCCTTACAGAAGAATAAGGGAATAGTTAGAAGAGTATCAGTTAATAGTTCTACTACCTCTGATATTGTAGATGTAATGGGAAATCCTACTGTTAAATGGGATTTGATTCAGATAAAGATTTCAAGTTCAACAGCAACTTTAACCAGAGGCAGTAACTCAGCTATTACTTATTCAACCAAAGGATCAAATGATGATGGTGTTCAAGTTGAAACCATTTATACAGATGAAACAGTTACAGGTGGTTGGGATGCAGTAGGCAGAGGAATGTATGTGAGATGGTCACCTGGAGTTCTAACTCAGAATGATACTTGGGAAATGGAAATATCTGGAGAAATAGATAGTGCTAGTACACCGATCAAAATGGCATCAGTTGAACGTATATGATAGATTACAATAACAAAATATTTGATATTGTAGATAAAGTGCGTGATCTGGTTGCTAATGAAATGACTATACCGATATTCATGGACTCCCATCAAGGGAATCATTCCATCCTTATACAGCCTATTTCAGACAACCTAACAGAATTAATTGCCACAGGGCAAACCAGAAACTATTCTATAATGATTTCTTATGAACTGCATACAGGGGGTAACTATACCCAGAACACCTTAAAGCAGGTAACGAATGTAGCAGAGCATATTAAAAGATTATTCGCACCAGATAACAATTTTAGTGTTTCTGGATATTGGCACGATGCAGAGATCGAGTCAGTAGAGTATGAAAGAGAAGAAGGAGATGAGAGCGTTGTCAGGGCATTATTAACATTTAACTGCTTATCGTTGGAGGTATAGCATGAAAATCAAACTTAAAAATAAAGAGAACCACATTCCCCCTAATTCCATGTGGTGCTTTAGTTACTCTGGATATGATTCAGAGATCATAGAAAAACTTAATTCGGGAGAAAGTGTAGATGCGGATAAGATTCCAAAACCTGCACAGGAATATGTTAAACAAATTAAATCAAAAAAGGAGAAATAAATAATGGCTATTTCAACAGCGAGTTATTCAGCATCATCTTTTAAGGTAGCTATTGCAGAGCAGGATGCTTTTGGAACAATAACTGCCGCAGGTGGTAATGCGTACCATGCTCTAGATGTGGATTCAATCAGTACACCATCATTAAATGCCAACCAGGCTTTAGATGTTCGTAGTGGTAGCAGAGTTCTACAGGCAACAGACTTTTTTCACACAAAAGTAGGAGCAATATCAGAGATAAGTGTAAGTGGTACAGCAACAACAAATGCCCTAGATATGTTATTAGAAAACATTATGGGTGAGGCAGAAGGTTCTGCTAGTGGTGTCTATTCATTTTTATCAAACGCATCTGCTCAGAGTGTAGGCTCTGGTGCATCATCACAAGCAGGTACATTATTGTCATTGGTAATTATATCACCTATTACTGATATGGATTTAGGATTTAAAGACTGCGTAGTAACTGCATTGTCTTTGTCTGGTGATATGGGTACAGAAGGTGGCAGAATAAAATTCTCAGCTACGTTTAAATCTGGTTCAGCAGTTGATGCAACTCAAGCAACTACAGTTGGAGCAGTTGATACAGCTTTTACTGCGGCATCTGAAAACTACACCATGAATACATGGGCGGCAGGATATAGGCAGTTGGTAGGTGTAGCTGATGTGATAATGAGTAGCTTTAATCTTAACCTATCAAACGAGGCAAATTTTATTGGTCTGGTTAGTACAGGTTATGAAGTGATAGCAAGAGCAGGGGAGTTTTCAGCAACCTTAGACTCTACGATTAAGTATGATGATAAATGCCAGGCTTTTTTCGAGAACTATCTCGATCAATCAACAGGTACATCAGAAGGTGCTACATTATTAAATAATGATAGCAGTTTAACAGATGGTGCTTTCGGTATCAGTATGCCTAGTTCAGTATTGACCAATGTGGCTTTTAATGAACAGGCTATGATGATGCTAGACGTATCAATGAAGGCAGTTGGAGCAGGAGCAAGTTC
>VTLG01014057.1_pt1 | contig 27489 bp, 25 predicted proteins | sample 4694571 | NCBI WGS metagenome assembly VTLG01 (sample SAMN12604809, study PRJNA352737) | marine metagenome | biome: ENVO:00000447; feature: ENVO:00000209|ENVO:00000569|ENVO:01000036; material: ENVO:00002151; isolation source: viral sequences binned using virsorter ...
TTTGCATCCAGAATTGATTGGTTAAAGTTAAAACCATTCAAGTTGAATGCCATCGTACATATACCCATCGATGTCAACCAGATACAGACCACAGGGAATGTAGCAAGGAAGAAGTGAAGACTTCGACTGTTGTTGAATGATGCGTACTGGAAGATCAAACGACCAAAGTAACCATGAGCGGCCACAATGTTGTATGTTTCTTCTTCTTGACCAAATTTATAACCATAGTTCTGAGATTCGTTCTCTGTTGTTTCTCTGATTAGAGAAGAGGTAACGAGTGAACCATGCATGGCGGAGAACAAAGCACCACCGAACATACCTGCTACACCAGCCATATGGAATGGATGCATTAGGATGTTATGTTCTGCTTGGAATACGAACATGAAGTTGAACGTACCTGATATACCAAGAGGCATACCATCAGAGAATGATCCCTGACCGAAAGGATATACAAGGAATACTGCGAAGGCAGCGGATACTGGAGCAGAGTATGCAACACAGATCCAAGGTCTCATACCAAGTCTGTATGATAATTCCCACTGTCTACCCATGTAGGCAGAAATTCCGATAAGGAAGTGGAAGACTACCAACTGGTATGGTCCACCGTTGTATAACCATTCATCTAGATTAGCAGCTTCCCATATAGGATAGAAGTGTAATCCGATTGCGTTACTTGAAGGAACAACAGCACCAGAAATGATGTTGTTTCCATACATTAAAGAACCAGCAACAGGTTCACGGATGCCATCGATATCGACTGGCGGAGCAGCTATGAAAGCGACTATGAAACAAGTAGCAGCAGCTAGAAGACAAGGAATCATTAAGACTCCAAACCATCCAACATAAATGCGATTGTCAGTGGAAGTAACCCACTCACAAAACTCGTTCCAATTAGCTAGAGGGCTGCGGTCTCTTGTTGAGATCGTAGTCATTTGTTAATAGAGCGATTTGTTTACTTGTATGATAAGACTTATCCCCGTGGTCTTGGTTTGGGGTATGTAAAGGGTACGGATACCCGATTTATTTATATTAACAGAACTTCATACTTTTGTCAAGCCCTATTTGTATAATAAAACTAATCTATTATTAAGTTTACCTATCGTACTATCAAATAATGGAGAAGCCCAAGCAGTTGATGTTGATCCAACTTCACCCTTAAATTCGTCTGGCATAATCATTTTTGTTGTTTTCATACCATTTGTGTAAGATCCAGTTCCATTATCTCCCATAATATTAGGACCACCAGCAGCATCAGAACTTACAGCCTCAGCAGTATTATGAGTCCACAAAGTAACCATCAGATGTTCGTTAGCATTTGATTGTCCTGCTTGAACTTTTTGTGAAGAATTATCTACATCTTTGAAGAAAACAGTTGATGGAGTTCCACTATTACCATTATTAGCGTAAATTCCACTTCCAGTATCCCAGTCTACATTACTTAAACTTATTCCCGAACCATCATCATCACCAGCGATACCCATCCAAGCAGTTTTAAAATTTAGTTCTGTAACAACATTTCTCAATGCTGTTTCTGTAGCAGAAGAATAATTAGCACCTGCAACATGATCCCAATATTCTAAAGTTTTCCAACCAGTAACATCATTATTACCAGCTGTATCAATTGGAGCATCTTGAGCATCTCCATCAGTTATAGAACCTTGAGAATCGGAACAGGCAACAATTGTTGTACCAACTAAATCTGGTACGGCTTTATTGCTAAGATAACTCCAAACTCCAGAACCAGAAAAACTAACTGTTCTAGTATGAGTTCTACCAATAGCAACCGCTTTAAAAGCACCTAAAGCTGGTTTTTCTTGGAAAGCAACTGCACTACCATTAACTAGTGCGCCATCACCAGTTCGGCTAATGCTTGTTACATACCAAGCATCTGCTCCATCATAATACATTTTTTGTTGATAAGCAGTAACAGCACTATTTAAAGTGACCCACCTATCATAATAACCAACTGCTGACATTCCAGGCGATCCAATATTATTAAAATCTGTAATACTATCAATCGCTTTCGCTGAAGTAGTACCGTCTTGCCTGAAAGCGTCTAGTCTAGTTACTAAGTTTGAAGCACTTGCTACAATACCATGTGGTGACATAATTAATTACCTCTTAACCGAAACCTGTGGAAGCATTACCATATACAAACCAATTTTCACCGCCTCCAGCAGTACCTCTTCTTATAACTGTAAATACATAAATATCTTCCTTACCATCAGTACTTGCTGTAGGAGCTGCAGCACCAGACCATCTTATTGTTTGAGCAGCACCATCAATACTAAGTGCGTTTACAGAACAAGTCTTACTACTAACAGGATTTATAAAGAATGAAAATGTATATACTTTATTTCCAGTTGTAGGTAAGTTTGTAATAGCTAATGTTACATTACCAGTATCATTTGCTTGAATCCAAAAACAATTTTCTACATCAGAATTATAATTATAGGTAACTGTTGTTGCAGCAGTTGTAGTAACACTTTTCAACGCTTCAGAAGTATGTTGGATATGAAATCCTGGCGTTGGTGTCCAGTTTAAACCTACATTATCCCATAAAAATGTCTTATCTGAAGCTCCTTTCAGAGTAATACCGCCACCATTTGCTGTAGTATCTGATGGTGAAGCAACTGAACCTAGCTCAATGTTTTTATCATCCACTGTAAGTGTGGTGGAATTTATGGTAGTCGTAGTACCATTCACGACCAAATCGCCAACAGTAACAGTACCAGTGGTATTAAGTGTACCACCACCACTAACTGTCAATGATCCACCAACTGTTTGGTTTCCAGCAACAGCAAAAGTTTCCCCAGCAGGAACATTAACTGTAGTAGCGGTTCGACCTTTTATATTGTCTACTCTGAGTGTTGACATAATACTTTGTTTTTCTTTTATTTATAGATCTTTGACAATGAAGACACAACCGTCATCAACGTCAACTTGGACACCATTTTCGATATCCACTGTAAAATCGGAGTAATTTCTTATAACTCCAACTTTATAAGGAGATGCAATGGTAATATTTGAACCAATCTTAACTTTTTGAGATTTCTTGAATACATTATCAATAAAATCTACTGGATATGTAGCCATTATATATCAACTACAACTAGAATACAACCATCATCCACATCAACTTGTTTACCACTTTCAATATCAACAGTAACAGAAGGATCTGTGTAGATAACACCAGTACTATATGGAGATGAAATACTTATATTTGAATTTATCACATTTTGATAAGCAAAAACTGTTTTAGAGTAAACTTTAGAAGCACCTCCACCTCCAGCAGTATCCCATTCAGTTCCATTATAAACTCTGAGTTCATCCTCAGTAGTATTATAATAAAGATCACCTTCATTAACATCAACTGTTGGATCAGCTGATTCTGCAATATCAAGAGATCTTCTTTTTACTTGATCATTTGATACATTTCTCCATGAAGCACCATGAATAGCTCTAATATTACAAGAAAGACCTGCTAGTGGAGCAGCTGAAAAAGTTATTGTTGGAGTTGCAGCAGTACTATCAACAGTATAATCAGTTTTTGGGTGTTGTATAATACCACCGAGTTGTACTAAAATCTGTTCTTCACTATAAGCTCTATAAACAGCACCACCATCTGTAAGATTAAAAGTAGTCAGTACACCATTAAAACTACTACTTATATCATCAATAACCCTGATATCAGAGTCATTATATCCTCTAGTAGGTGATAACTGTCTCCCGTGTAATCCCATTTTAGGTCTGCTCCAATACAGAAATTAACGAATCCACACTTGTTGCAGTATCCGATAAAATTTGAATCTTATCTCCCGTTTCCATCACTAGTTTACTACCAGCAATAAATTCATATGATGATCCATTTGGAATAGGCATATTCCTAATCAAATAGATATCATCTGCTGAAGCATCAGATTTATTAAATTTAATATCTACAACAATTTGATTACCAGATGTATTTGAAACATTAATTCCAATACAAACTGTAGTAGTTGCTCCAGGCACTGTATAAGCATCTGTCAACGTAGTTGAGATATTCGCTTTTGTATAACTTTTGAAGGTATTTGCCATTTATCTATCCCAGTGCGATTGCCATAACGATTGCATCATCAACAGTTGCACCACCAGAAAGTGCGTTAGCAACTTCAACTATAGAATCATTGCCAGGTGTACCACCACCAGAATCATCTCTCATATAGACTTTTTGGTCAGCAGTATTTATAGCGAGTTCACCCCTTTCTAAATCACTAAGAGAGGGAGCACCTGTAGAAAATTTCCTTTTTGGTTTAAACTTTGTTGCCATAATGCAAATCTTTTTTTACTATTTATCAAGCAGTCTTGAACAAGTATTCACCAACCATCTTACCTAAGGCTCGACCAAACTGAATTCGGTAATCTGGATTACTTGTACCTAAATCGGCACCGAAAATACGAACGGTATCCCATTTTCTAGTACTAAATCCACTAGTACTAACACCATCACTAGTATCCCAATATGCATAGATATTACCAGTTGGAGTACCAGATGGAGCACCAGTAATAGGACCACTACTAAACGGACCTACTTGGAAGAACATACCACCACCTGTTTCTCTTGCTAAAGTTGTATGATCCCATCTATGATTAACCCTAGAAGCACTTCTTCTACCAATCCAAACTGTTTCACCAGATATGTCTTCATTTAATGCTGCATTTAACTTAGCAGTCATTGTAGAACTATTAGTTGGTGCATTAGAACCATTACTAACAGAAACAATTTCAGTTATCCAACAATCCCAAGGTAGTTTAGGACTCAATGTTAGTACAACATTACCATTGGCATCAGCTGGTGCTGTTGCTTTTCCATTCCACACCTGACTTCTATGACCACTCTCATCAGTCCAAGGTGGAGTTGCATTTATTTTATCACCCCAGTCAACATCACTAGCATTACTAAAAGTATTTGTTATAGTAACTTGATTACTTCCAGCAGTACCAGTTAATTCAAACCTAACATCATTTCCTTCAGGAACACAACCAGTTTGAGGAATACCTGTTTTACCAGTTCCTAAATTTTGAGGATCATTGTTTCTAGTAATGAAATTAATCTGTCTAACAAGGTATGCTCTTTCTCTATATAAATCGAAGTTAGCAATATTTGGACTTCCTGAATATAATTCAGGTACATCTGAATGTGTTCTTTTATCAACACCACCAACTTGAAGAATACAATCTGTATGACAATCAGTAATAGTAAGTTGTGCATCAGGACCAGTTCCACCATTCACTGTAACAACGTCACCAATATTATAGTTAGCACCACCACCAGCAGCTGCACTATTTACTGATATTGCTGTAATTCCACCAGAACCATCAACAGCTGTAATATCTACTTTTAATCCAGAACCAGCAGAAATATCACTTAAATTATTAGTTCCAATATCAGTACCAGTACTATATCCAGCACCAGCACCACTTGTAAAACTAAATGTTAAAACTTTTCCTCGTCTAGTAGCATCAGTATCAGGATGTGCAAGAATTATCTGATCTCCTACATTATAAATTGTACCAGCAGCAGGAATTCCATCTGTTCCTGTAACAGTTCCATCAGCACCAATATTACCACCAGCTAAAGTAATTGTTAAACCAGTACCTTCTCCTTTATTATTATATCCAGATTTTCTGGATGTTGGTATTTGTGGATCATCTTCAGAGAAAAATGTAGCTAAACCAGTAGCAGCAGCATATCCTTTACCACCCTGAACAATACTAATAGCTGTAACAGGTCCATATTCGTTTAAGAATAATATTCTATTAAAATCTTGTGTATATACACCACCAAATAATGTTCTACTAGCACTATTATAATTTATATCATTAGTTCTAGTAACTTTCAACATCATCTTATCTTTTAAACCACTGAATACAGTAGTTCCTGATGCAGGGGCATTAGGTGTAAGAATATCATCAACCCTATAACCATAGCCAGGAAATACAACCTTACGAATAGATAATGTTTTATTTCCAGTATTACCAGTCACAAAATCAACTTTTACATCACATCTAATCTGGGCTCTTTCTCTAGCTTGAATTGCAGCACTATCTGAAGCATTAGCAGTTTTCAGATCAAGTTTAACACCTCTATACCATCCATTTGGAATATTATTAATTATAGCTTGACCAGCTGTTGTAAATGAATCAACAATTAGATCCTGTACAAAATCTCTAATAGGAACGAAACCTCTAGCATCAGAAGCAGGAACTCCATTTGTGCCAGGATCACCCCAAGTACCTAGAGAATTTTTAGCAGCACTATTATTAGTACTAGTACCGTTATAATCTGATGCTTGTCTTTGATGTGGGAAAATACCTACATCATAATCTCTTGTATATCCACCAATGTTTCCAATATATACTCCATTCTTTTCTAATAACTTATCTCTAACTTCATCTAATACCCTAGGCATTCCAGTATCATGCTCATTAGTATTTCCAACAAACACAAGTTTTGCAGATGATCTTGGTTTAAAATCATCACAAGTAGTAATACCAGTTGAAGGGTCGGTAGTACAGTTTATATCTGTACCAACTGTTTTCATTACGGTATTAAAAGAATCCTCAGAGTTTGCTCCTGTATTACCACCATTTCCAGCATTTTTTTGATAATTTCCGTCAGGACCTCCTCTCTTCGCCCAAAAATATCTTAATCTTAAATCACCAACAACATAATAGAGATATGGATTTTCAAGGTCAATTATTTCTGTAACAGTACCCATATTACCACCACTACCTGAAGAACCACTACTAATAGTATCTCCAATTTCTATATCTGGAAGAACACCAGCACCCTGATTATTAGTACCTTGGAAACAAATTTCATTGTAGGTAATACTATTATCATAGTAATCAGTTCTAGTATCCCATGAATATACAATAAAATCTCCAGCGTTGCCAACAATATTACCACCTCTTTTTATAGTTGCAGGATTGCCTGGTGGAAGAGTACTAGCAGTCCATGAACTAGAAAGTGTAATACCACTAACTCGTACAAGTTTTAAACTAGAAACTATCTGTTGTTTATACTGTGCAAAATATGTTCTTGATATTCTATTGGAATTATCATCATCCAATCCCTCTATATTATTCGTTCCAATTCCATTATCAACTAAAGCTTTATTAAAAGCATCAACAGCAACTGGATCATCCTCCCAGTTCAAATAAGAGTTCATGCTACCAGAGTCATCGGTAGCAAATATAGCATCTACTTTAAGTGGGTTGGCTACACCTCCTTGTATTTCAAAGGACTTCTTAGGTTTAGCCCAAAAACCTATTGCATTTGACATTGATTAGTTCCTTCAGATTAATTAAGAGACAACATTGGTTACATAAACTGCCTTACCATCATTTATGTAGTAAGTTATCAAGAATACAGTTCCTTGTAAGTAACTTACAGGACTACCATCGGCATCGTCAAGTCCTCTCCAGTTGAGAGAAACAGGGTTCCAAGTATTTGTAGGATGAATACCTCCTAGTTTAACACTTGAAGCATAAGAGACATAGATCTGTCCACTTCTACCGTTATAATTTGCAATATTAGTAATAGTTCCTAATACCAAATTAGTTACATTTGTAGTAGCATCAGACCATCTTGAGTCGGTAGAACTACCAATAGGAGTAAATGTAAAGTTAGAAGTTAATTTTAATGAAGCGGCATCTGTTACTGATCCAGCATTAGATACAGAGTTATATGAACCAGAAGCAGGGATATCAGCATTACCAAGTGGCCATGTTATTGGAATTGTAGTAATAAATGCGTTTTTGGTTGCCCATGCATCTAAGTCAAGAGGAGAAACAAATCTATCTGCTTGTGCAGTCCAATCAGATGATGTCTTAGATAGGTCTTCCCAATCCTGTTGCGCCCTCTGTGTGAAACCTATAGTGGTTTGCGATGCAGCAGGGTAATTTCCAGCAGTCTGGAATACAGTACTTGCAATTTCAAGTTTAGATTGAACTTTAAGAGTGTTAATAGTAGCAGTTGTTGCTTCTAAGTTTGCAGTCTTAAAGCTGTTCTGTTGTGCTTGTTGTAATGTTGCAAGAGATTCAGTTAGTGTAGCACTAAATGATGATGGGTTGAAGGAAGATGTAGAAGAGTTAGAAGAAAGAGAACCAACATCAGCGAAGTTGATTAACTTGTTATCAGAAGAACTCTTAACTTTAGGGAAGTTCAATGTACTCGACTTATTACCCTTAGTATCAATTACCTGATTACCAATATAGAAATCACCATTTGAGTTAGTACCTGATGATGCAACGAAACCACCAGAAGATTCTATTTGTTGAGCATTAACTTGTTTCTGTAAATTAAGAACCTTAGTTTGGAATCTAGGTAAACCAGTTGAATAGTTACCTGGCCCGTAACCAACGTATTCCCAAGTATGTCCAGAAGCACGTAAAATAGATGGTCTATGTACGTTTACTGGTATACCAGCAGTAGCACTAGTTGTAATATTAGCAGCAAGAGCAATAACTCTATCACTAAATGTTGGTACATCACTTACATATTCAGTAACGGTTGGTTTATTAACACCACTAACATCTTTTGAACTAGATGTACCTGCATCAGCACCATAAGGAGCGATCATTGCCGCTTCTGTCATAGTACTGTTATTGGGGAATATACTTGTTAGGTTTAACTCATTAGTCAAGTTAGCAGTAATACTACCACCAGCAAGAACTTCATTCAAGAACTTCATTGTTGCTTCTGAAGTAATAGAATATTGTGTTATTCTATCATATCCATGAGTTGTTAGATTAGTATCAATTGGAATAGTGTTACCAACATCATCTCTATATCTGGAAACAGATGGACGAGGATTCCACTTAGGATTATCCAAGTCAATTTCTGGATATAGGTAGTTAATATTCTGAGAAACACCAAGACCAGTTACATTAGTATCTGCAATAGTATAACTTGTTCCAGAAGTTGTTTGTACGCCATAATTTATAACATTTCCATATGTACTACCGTCCGATTTAGTATTAACGTTACCATCAAGAACAGTTAACATATAATAACCATCTCTAGAAGTATGTACATACTCAATTAGAGGTTCTACATTATAAATGTAGAAAGATCTTGGGAAATTATTTGTACTTGTATAAGTGAATGGATACTTAGCATTAGTATCTCTAAGTTGTATTGTAAATCTTGGTTCTGGTGGTCTTAATTCTTGAGATCCAGCAGTACCTTTTGGCATCTTATACAGTATTCTCCATAAGAATTCACCATTTCCATAAGATGCTCTATTGTCTTGAAGACGTTTAATATAGATATTTGCAGTTGTATTTGCATCAAATTCGTAATCATCAGCAGATGAAGTCTGATTGTCTCCGTTACTATCTCTTCTCTGAGTTAATCTTCTTAGAAGTGCAAGAGCAGTTGTTGCTTGAGAAGTTAATGCAGTATCATCTGCAAGAGCACCATATCTAGTACCAATAGAAGCAAATGGAATGTATCCAAATGGTTTAATGTTTTCAGAAGAGAAACTACCAGATGTAACTGAACCGATTGTTGCGACTTGAATAACTACAGGATTAGCACCAGTTCTGACACCCATTGCAGTACCAGCACCATCTACAAGTACAAGATGATCATTTACAGCGAATCCATTACCACTTTCTAGATCATTATTATTTGGGTCATACTGACTAACACCAGTTACTAATTTAGATGTACCATCAATATTAACAAGTACTCTAATTTGAGCTGAAGAACTAGGACTAGCAGTTACATTACCACTACTATCAGATGGTAATGCATCAACAATAGCATTTGTAGCACCACTATTACCTATATCCTGATAGGATGTACCTGTATTTTGAGTAATAGTATATGTAAGTGGAATACCAGTAGCATTAATAGTTCCGTCTGCTCTATTATCATTAACTAATAGACAAACCCTACCTTGATCTACACTATTTACTGTCTGTGAATATTCCCATCCATAGAATGATCTCTTATCATTCTTAGTTGCAACAGAGTTTTGAGTAGTTGCTGGATCTTTATGAGTTCCAAGATTTGATGTATCTCTTGTCCTAAGTCTAGCAGCAAATAACTGGGATGTTGCATCACCAGCAGATTTTGGTAAATATGCATAAACAGCTTCTGGATTACTATCAGAATATGTTCTCTTACCAAGGTTATAATCAAGACCACTTATAAGAAGTTCTGCCTTGGTTACATTACCACTACTATCTGTTTCATAAAATTCTGGAATATCGGATTCAGGAATTTCAGACTTACCACCTATTTTAATATAAATTTTCTTAAATGTTGCTTCAGCATTTGCTGCTCTAGCAGCTTCGTAAGCAGTTACAGTATGTCCAACATCAATTTCTGTGATATTAACAAGTGAATCACTATCAGGGTTAATTCCTCTAGGTGGTACTAATCCAATAATAAATCCACCAGAATCTTGAGCAAATGCTTCAGGCCTGTGTGAAACTGCTTTTAATGAACAATTACCAAAGTTAGAGTTAGAGTTAGTGATCGACATATCACCACCAGACTCAGCAAGGAAGTGATCTGCGTTACCAACAGCGAATACAGAAACTACCTGTAAGAATCCATCGTTAGATGCTTTAATATGATAATGTCTCCAGTCATCTCTGTATACAGAATCAGGATCAGTTCTAAATTCTACACTAGATGCATTATTTTGAAGGGTTCCTTGTGCAAGGTTTGTACCAACAAATGCTCTGTTATCTTTCTGTAGTGCAATACCAGTAAACTGAGCAAGAACCATAGATCTAAATCCAGTAGATCTTGAACCATCAGCATGTAGACCATTCATACCCCAAACTGATCTCATAGAGCAGTTAAAGATGTATGGTGAGGAAGAAGCAACTGTATCAGAAGTAGCAGCAGTTGCAAGTGTACCTACAATCTGGTTTTCTTCGATTCTCTGAATATAGTCTTCAGATGAAGGTGCAGTAGCAGGAACAGTTCTTGTTACACCAGAAAGACTACTTGGAGTACTGATAGTGTCAGTAACAATTCCAAATAGAGTTGTAATTGCAGATCTTACGTTAGAACATGATGCAGCATCAGTATTAGATCCAGTTGTAGCATCAGCAGTAATAGTTAAATCTTTAGTTTGTGTTAATGAAGTATATCCAGAACCAACTGTAACATCTACGTTATTGATAACTTGTAAAGCGATATTTCTTGCTTCATTGAACGCATATACCGATTCTGTTTCTTCACCAACTAAGTGTTGTAATGCACCACCATTAACATAAAGGTTTGAAGCATCCCAAACTTTGTTGTTTGAACCATAACCTACGTTATAAGCAACTGCTTCGATAACATCTTCAATATCATCTTCACAATTCGCTCTACCGCCAGGAACACTAAAACTACTGTAGTTTGCAAGCATTCTACTTACAGCAACTTCAGCGATAAATCTTTTATTTGATTCTAACAGTGTTTTTGCATCACCTTGACGATTTCCAACTAAAACTACGTCATCAAGAACACTATATTTGTCTATTTTAGTGTAATAGTTTGTTAAAGCTGGTGAACTTGAATATTCAAATATTGTTAATTTATGGTGAGAACATGGGAAAACATCAGCACCACTATTAGTATAAGTTGCAGTTGCAGACTTATATGGTGCAATTTTATTACTGTCCTTAATTGTAAGTTGCCAGAAATAACAACCACCAGTTACACGGAATAATGCAGTTCTAACAGCTGAAGAATCAACTGGTGAAGGAATATAAGTGGGTCTAAGAATAGTTTTTCTTAAGTCAAGACCAACGATAGATGTACCACGGGGAACAATAACACCACCATTTTCGTCATTAAACTTATAGATGTTACTCATTAGAGTAGCATCAGTATATGAACTTTCTACTAAAATATTAGCATTTGATCCATCTCCAGGCCTATTATCAATCTCATACTCGCCTGGGAATACAACAATAGTGAAATACTCAAATAAATCAGCACCATATTCTCCTGCTTGATCGCCAGGACCATTTACCCAAGACTGTTTGGCTGCTTCAAGTAACGCTCTTTGTATAGTTTTAAAGGGTTTGTTTAAGTTTCTACCATTATTTGTTAAGGAGTCAGTAGATAAAGTATCATTAGCACTTACATAGATATTTCTAAGACTATTCGTAATATTAATAGAAGAACCTACAGTTCCAGTTGGAAGAGTTAGTCCTCTTGAATCAACAGTTAATTTTACAGCACCATTTGACACAAAATCAATTTGTCCATCACCAGCACTGAATATACCTGTATCCGTATCATTATTATAAGCTATAGATGGGTTGGAAACACTGCCCTGCGGAACAATCAGTTGTTTTCCATTTGCTACATCTAGACTAGCACTTTTAAATGTGACAATAGTAGATCCATTAAACTTGAATGGTGCGTCTACCCCAGCAGGGAAGTTGAATCCGTCAGGACCAATACTTAATACTGTAGTTCCATTTGATGTAAAATCTGTATAACCAGCATTACTACTATAAATTCCAGTATCTTCATCATTTTGCCACGATAGTGAGGGATCTCCTGTGAGACCTCCAGACAAAACAATTTCAACTCCTTTTGCTATGCCACGAGTCGTTACTTGAGTTAAAGCCATGTTCGATAAAACCCGTTAAATTGCGTTATTTCTAATCAAAAACTATTTATAACGTAGGAGACTCTTTCTGTTCATCATTGGTTTTAGCAACTGCTTCCTGAAAATCTTCATAATCAAATAATTTAAAGGATTTACCCGTAAAGTGATTATGTACGAAAATACGATTACCCCAAGCAACTGGTGTAAAACTTATACTATAATAGCCAGAATTTATATCATATATTGGCATCGGAGAGCCACTATCTAATGTTTTTTGTTGAATAGACTTTTGTGTCTCATTAAATTCTTCACTTTTTTGTTGTTCTTCAACAATTAGTTTATTTTGTTCATCTAACCAATTTAGAAATTTATCCTCTAACTCCTCATCTAGAGCAAAGTTCATTCCCATCACATCAGCGGTTTCTGTCATTTTCAAAAAATAAAGAGAATCTTTGGTTATTTATAAAAAAGGCTTGGGGTCAATTTGGCCCCGAATTTTTTGCCCGACTTTTTTTCACTCAAAAGTCGAATTTCGCTCAGAAGACGTATTCAATCATGTCTCGATCTTCAAGAGTTTCATTGATAAAATTACACATCTTAGTGAAGTCATCTGAATCTGCCTCAATAACTTCCATCTCCTCGCCCCTATCACCATATAATGTTATAGTTCTAGTTAAAATATCTACCTTAACATTAGTCAGTTCACAGTCTGCTGGAATATCATCAATAGTCATAGGATTACTTCTTCTTTGATAAGAGTACCATATAATATAAGATTTGTCAAGTATATTATGCCTTGAGGTGAATTCCACCAGAAACATCACAGTGAGGACCTGCTTCAGCCTGCATCTTAACAGCTGCACTAGACTCACCAACCATACCAACAGTATTCTTCCAGAACACACCTAAACCATTCCTTAACTTACCACTCAAATTATTTTCACCCTTAACTCCAACCTCTGTCTCCTGTCCAGCACCAATTGTTGTTGTTTGATTAGAACCAACAGTTAATTTATCAGAAGCACCAACTTTAACCTCAGTAGTTTTACCAACAACCATCTTAGTATCAGTACCAGCAGCAAATTTACCAGTCTTACCAAGATTAAATTTAAGATCAGACATTCCAGACAATCTCAACTTATTTAATAAAGTAAATTGATTATGGAATGTAGAGATATTATTGATTGATCCAGTTGTAACAGTATTCATTTCTGTACAGAAGTGAGATATAGTAGGAGCAAACATGTCAATTTGTCCTGATCCAGACAAACCAACCTTAGAACCTGCAATAGCTAATCCATTTGCAGCAGATAGTTCAGCATCATTTTCATATATTGTTTCATGTTCACCATTATATGTGACCTGACTTTCTCTGGTTACATTTAGATTATACTGTCCACGAACTTCTAAATGATAGTTACCACCAACCTTTAAGTGATAGTCTCCACCAACATCAACATATTGATGTCCTTTAATATATACCCTTTCATCTTTAATAGTAACTTCTGTCTTAGTATTACTATTAGTAATTCTTACATCACCATTGTCCTGAATATCAATACCTGATTTACTTGGACCATGTTCAATAACAACTCTAGTAGATCCTGGCGTATCATCCTGAACAAAAAGATGACCAGACTCAGATGCTTGAACAAACATCTTTGAATATTCTGGACTCCATCGGCCAGGAATAGTGCTAGTAATGCTGAGTTGGAACGGACTACAATTATTTGCTGTGATCGGACACGTTTCCCAATCTATATTAATTGGACCATCAGTACTTCTCTTACAACCAATTCCAAGAAGATTAAGAATGAAAGCAACGATGTTACCAACAGTTGCAAGATCAGATAGACTTGTTAAACTTTTTATATTACCTACTGCTTTAATTAAATTCTGAATTGAATCAACGATATCTAATATCTGATTTGCAACCTCTACTAACTGAAATATGGAACCAAAGATCTGATTGATACAATTCTCTATAAAATTAAGGTAGTCTACAGCCTTTTGAGCAAGACTATTAAGCATGTTCTCAATAAATGATTCAACAAATCCTTCAATACCACCCATGATGGCATTAACTAGTGACTCATCAAAAGTACAACCAATCTGTCTAAGTACCTGTATGATAATTTCAGTCACACCCTTTGCAAACAAAGGTATAGGACTGATAGCAGACAAACCAAGTAAGTTAAGTAACTTGGTTACTTGTTTCATTATAAATGACTTTAACTTATTAACAATATGCCATATCAAGTTTTTAATCTTGGCAAATGCTTCTTGTATCTTTTCTTGAACATCTATGACACGATCATTAAATTTACCTACAAGTTCTCTAGGTGAATCAGTCTTTGGAATGTATTCTACTTTAGTTCCTTTCTCATGATCCTGATCTTCAGTCTCCAACATTCCTCTCTTAACGAGAGTCAAACCATAAGAATTCTTTCCATTATATCCAAGAGTTTCACTACCAATCTTTACTTTACCTCTAGGTGGAAATGTAGATGAATTTGATACAGGAATAAACTGTTCCTCTGCATTTAATTCTTTTGTTAGTTTAGGACTACTGGCATTAGGATTGTACATCGTACCAGTCTTAAACATACCAGCTAAATCATTAATGATTGCTGATATCTCTTTTGCAACTGTATTCTTTACACCATCCTTACCATCTGCAACTAATTTAGGAGTCACTACACCTGATGGATTAGTATCTGAGTTCTCGAATGATTTACTAGCTACTGATGTACTAACTGCTTCTGTAGCACCATTACTTGCTGTTGCTTCTAAGTTCTGTCCAGTATCAGTAGTATCTCCACCTTGATTAGGTTGACTAAGATTTTCACCACCAGGCCTATCCCATGCTGCTTGAGACTTAGGTTCTATAACTCCTTTAACCTGATTAAACATTGTACCCATTACTATGGGCTGTTGATCGTCAGGATGATCTAAGAAAAATCCCATCACAAAACTGCCAGGTTTCAAGTTATTAGCCGCATTACCAACACCACTAACAGCAGGGTTAGTAGTCGGTTGCATTACAAGAGCCCAAGGAAGATCTGCTGGTTTAGCATCAGGTCTATGACGACCTAAAATATTTACTTTAGCTCTTCCTAGTTTTGCCTTTTCGTCATCAGCATTTACAACAGTACCTAACCACCAAGAAAAATCTTGATGACCTATAAATGATGGTGTTTCAATGGTGGGATTAATAGACATTAGTTATTACTCGTCATATACTCTACATTCCAATGCATCAGGATGATTATCACAATACTGATCTAACTTCTTGTCTTGATGTCTTAGATGATAATCATTGATACCTGTTTCAGGTTCATCATTCTTATGATACTCATCATAATATGCATGAGCAGTTTTTAAATCTTCCTCTGTATACTCAAGCATACCATGATTAATATGTTCCTTATGATCCTTTGGATCTAAGTAAACTTCATGGTCTAAATCGTGTTTGATTTCTTTAGTCATAATTTTTCTTAGGTAGTTCCTAGATTAACTTGCCTTCTAGATCTTGAACTATCAGGTAGAGATCTACCACCATAGGAATCTCTAGTCAAAGTTACTCTAGTCTTTAACTTATCTCTATTTAGTACATGTGAAACAGAATTTACTAGGTAACGACCACTAGTTCGTTTGTCTTCTTTAACATTACTATTATTCACACTAGGAGATGGTATGGAAACATTAATAACACTACCAGCACGAAGCTCTAAATCGCCTGGAACTGCAATGTCAAGTTTATTATATTCCATAAGATACATTCTATACATTGCCTTTTCAAGCATCTTATTCTTCTGATCAACAAATTCATCTTCAGTAATGTCTTGATCATCATCCCAATCACCAAATGTATTAATAGTAGTTGGTCTATAAATTAATCTTCCTTGACCCTTAGTAAAGTTTACTGGACCATCACTTCTATATGGTTTTAGATCTCCTAAATGAGCACTATCATCCCAGAAATCATCAGCAGTTGTTTGAAACATTCTATATGATCTTGTATTAATATCAAGATAACATGCAGTATGTTGAAAAGTTCCTCCTCTATGATCATCAAAGATATTAAATGCTTTTGGTGATGCGTACTTTAATATTCTATGTTTAGTATCATTCGTTTGAACATTTGCTTGTGCATAACTGTAATTAGTACTGTTGTCAGGGTATGGAGTCTGATTATACAAAGTGTCAATAGATTTAAAATTATATTGTTCAAAACCTTCCCAGAATAAGTATCCAACAGAATCTTTATATGCAACTGATACTGTTCTTGGTCTCAACCATGCACAAGTATCAAAGAATCTCCAGTTAGGTACATACATGTCAAATTTATGGAGACTCTCATCATACTCCAATCTCTTCTCACTAAAGACTGACAACCTATCTTCTATAAGTTCATGAGCTTTAACACCATCTAATCTCTCACAAATTCTATAAGTTTCGTTCTGTAATGCTTCTAGACTACAACAATGTAAGATGTAAACTTGATTCTTCTCCATCATAGTTCTACCATCTACACTATAGACATAGAACTCTAACGTATATGTTTTTCTATCAGATGCAATTTGTAATCTAATTTTTTCTTGACCCATTATAGGCAAAGATTCTATTAAATTCTCTGCAATATCTTGTACAACTATATTACAATACAAACTAGAACTTAAGACACTCTCTTTAATATTAATCTCAGCAATCAATTCCTTAAGATCAATAGAACTTCCAGCATACTCAGTACCTTTAGCTACTGGAGTAATAGTTATACTCTTTAATTTAAAATCGCCTTCAAATTGTTGTGCCATTATAGGTTCTTCTGATCTGAGTTATTTGAGTTATTATTAGTGTTAACACTATTAATAGTAGTATAGTTACCTGTTGTGTTTCCACCCTGATTAATAATAGCGATGTTCCCGTTATTATTACTATTTAACTTACTATTTACATTGATATTCTTACTACCATTATCTAAAGAAGCCGTTCTAACTGATGCAATTGCATCTTTAATTATAGGACTATTATAATCACCAAATACTATATTATCATAGTTATTATGAACAGACGCTTCACTACCTTCTACACCCCTTACTACAGTTATAGTATTGTGTTTGTATTTCGCTGCTTTCCTCTTAGTGGCTGGTTCATAGACAGATTTATTAGTCAAGACCTTCATTATCTCATTGTTTATCTTAATATATTGACCTGACTTTAATTGATGTTGGAAGCCTCCAGCACTATCGATATCAAATTCTGTCTGATCTTTATTAATTCCTTGCCACATTACTACAAATAAATTTTCTTTTCTCCATCTTTTATCCTTTCTCTTCCAGTTTATTAATTCCTTTCTAGCCCACTCATCAGCTTCTTCTTGAGTCATCTTACCCTTTTCAACCATTTCAGCAGCTTTTCTAGCGAACTTAGCCTTTTTCTGTTCTTCTCTAGTTGGTGGGGTTGGTTTATTACCAATAAAAATCTGATACATTCTCCCACCTAAGAAATCACCAACTAAATTTCCAAGTAAACCACCAAGAAGTGTTCCAATGCCAGGGAAGAGCATAGTTCCTACAGCAGCACCTAACCATTGACCCATAGATGCACCAGCAACTTTAAATAATGCCTTGCCTGGAGGATCACCAAGAGCCAAGTTAAGACCGAAACCAATAAGAGGTCCAATAATAGGAATATTTTTAATAACCTTTTGTGCTGGTTTAACAATAGTTCTTAATGCAGTCTTAAGTGCTTTACCTGCATTACCTTTAGAAAAAGCAATAAGTTTCTTTGCTATTAAATTAACAATACCCTTACCTTTAAGTAATCTACCACCACCTATTTTAATCTTACTTAAAACTTTCTTAACAAATTCCTTTACTTGAGGAACTTTGAACACACTACTAAGTTTAGTTTTAATCTTTTCTAAAACTTTAGCAGTCTTAGGGAACATAAATTTAAAACCAGCTCCAAATCCTTTCTTTGCCCATTTCTTAAAGAATACCTTTAAGATCCTTATATTTCTAGGAGCAGCCATTGCATGTTTAATAGCCGTTAATGGATTTAAAGCATAGAATATACCAATGACACCAGTAGCCATTTGGAAGAATCCTACAACTCTTTCCAATAGACTATCACCCTTCAACATCTTATAGAATCCATCAAAGAAGTTAGAAACAGATCCAGTAACAAACCAATCAACAAACTTAATTATTGCAGTAACACCCTTTACAATTCCTGTCAGTATTTTGTGATTAGCTGGATCAGCCATCCAATTCAATGCAAGGAAACCTAAAAGATCTCCTATTGCACCAAACAAATTACCTCCTAACTTTGCAGCATTTTGTTTTATACCACTACCAACTCCACTCAAGAAAGAAGTTTGTTCTTGTTTATTCTCTTCTGCTCTTGCTTTTGATTTTAATTTTTGTTTATCTAATAATCCAAAATATTTTTTCTCTAACCTATCTCTCTGTATTCTCTTCCTCATTAAAAGAAGAGCAGATCTTCTCATAGATCTACCAGCATCTGCCGACTTACTACTAACTGCATGACCACTAGAAATTCTTTGTTGTGGTTTAACTATAGCTGAAGATTTATTACCTGTAAAAGGTACAATAGCAGACTTAATTGCCATTATAATCTAACCCCATATACACACTGATGCATTGGTGGTAAATTATTACCCAAAGAACTAGTATCAAAAGCAGTTTCTTCTACACCAGCAGTAAAATGTGATCCATGATCTTGGACAATAACCTTATCAGTACCAGTGAAAATAATATTATTACTAGTATTTTGAAGAACATTTAATTTAGCACCGTTTTTATTATTACCTTTACTAATTATTGTAGTTGTAGGAGGAACTGGACCTCCCTCTGCAAACTGAGGAACTTGACCACCCAATTCAAACTTCGGAGAAATTGTAAGAGGTGCATTAAAAATATTATTACTAAATTTAGGAGCTACATATCCACCAAAATTAAATGATGGTTTAGATATGGTACGATTAGTAGATGATGATCCACTAGCAGGGAATCTACCAAAGTTCATATTATCTAAGAAACCTGGCATAGTTTTTTCAATACCAGCAGTTGCTTTCCTATTCAAAACATACTCTCCACCTTCAGCTTCAATAGGAACTCCACCACCACTATGTCTAGGACCTCTTAATAATCCACCTTGTTCCATCTTCTCATCTTTTTTTCCACTAGTACCATAGATCTCTTCATCATCAGTACCACTATCATCCAATCCAAACAGTTTTTTTATTTTTCCAAATACTTTAGTAGTAATTTCATTAAAAAGATTTGGTATAGTTTCCATAAAGAAAGTAGTTACTGGTGAAAAGAAATCACCTACTGTTTCAGCTATTCCAGTAAAAATATTAGGAAGATCTTCAGTAAGCCAAGTGGTTAACTCTTCAAATAATTTTGGTATACCTTCTGTAAATGTTTTAACAATATTATCTAACTGTTCTTGAAATGCTTCTTTATCAAACCATTCAAAGCTAAAGAACTCTCCTAGCTTAGTGACTGTCTGTTTAACTATTTCAATTCCTTCTTTAAGTTTATCTACAGTCCATGTAATTCCTGTTCCAATTGCCTTCCCAACAATACCAACCCATTTAATTACTCCTTGGAAAAACTCTATGAAGGCAGTAACTTTAACTTGATTAGCTGGATCACCCAACCATTCTAACAATTTAAATCCTACAAACATCTTACCAAAGCTCATCAAGAAATCAAATATACCACCTGCTTTCTTCTTAATGCCCTTCATTATAGGACCATCTTTCTTTCTTGCCCCTCTTACCTTACCTCTTTCTTGTTTAGCTTCTTCTGCGTCTGCAGCATCGTCATCTATTTCTCTTGCAGTACCTAAGATTCTATCATGTAATCTACCTATCGCATTGTTCTCAAGAACTAATAACTTCTCTAAATATTCTCTAACTTTAAATAAATGATCTGTTAATTTTTCAGCAGGACCTTTAGATCCACCAGTAGCATCATCACTTGCTGTTGCTGGTAATGCAAGTCTAGCAGCAGATGGTGTTCCCGTTTGTTTCTTTGAACCTAATGTGAATCCTTTGAATCTTGCTTTCCTCTCTTCTGGTGAAAGATATTCACCACTCTCATCCTTACCTTCAACTCTAGCTTTATAATCAGCAGAAGTCTGACCAATCATACCTTTGGCGAATTTTTTAATTCCGCCAGCAGCAGTCTTCTTAACCGCTTTTTTAGCGGTATTAGTTACACCCGATTTAGATGCTGATGTTAAGAGACCTTTGATCATTGTGACTGTTGTTGATGTTTGATTCTTTCATTTTCCTCTTCAATATAATCAACGAGTTGTTGGACATAAACTTCTCGTTCCCATGGCAACATATTCTCAAGTGTTTCAAGACTCCATTTATGGTGTTGAACCATCACGAAATTAGTTTTATAATAATTCTCTAATGATTCATGGGCCAACACTAATCGAAAAAACTTGCTAGACCCTCAATAACTACTTGAGACTTCACTCCTGTATTAGGATTAGTAACATCAACTGTATGACTTAATTTAGGCATAGTCTCAAAGAAATCTTGTATCTTCTGGAACTGTTGAGTATCAAAACTATCTAAGAACTCTAGCATTTCTTTCTTGGAAAAACTATTTGCTTCTAAGACATCTTCTCCTTCAACAACCTGATCTATACAATCAATTGTCATTTCAAATATAGTATCAACCTTTCGTTGATCCTCACCAGTAATATTATTCTTGACAAACATTTCCATGCTTGGATACTTCATAACAATACCAACTTGATCATTTAATTGAATCACTGGATTATGATTATCAGATTTCTGTATCTTAATATCTTCAACATTAACAGAGACTTCCACCTCTGTAGTATCATCATCAGGACAGACAACGTTTAATGTTATCTCTTCACCAACAGATTTACCTCTAATATTAAGGAACAAATATTCAATATCAAATACAGAAAGTTTATCTACACTAATACCTCTAGTAAGAATACAATTCTTGAGGATTTGTTTAACAGCACTCTGCATCTGTTTTTCATCTTCTGATTCCATAGCAATCAGAAGTATCTTTTCTTCCTTGACAAGGAAAGGTCTATATTTAACCTTTCTATTAGAAGATGGTAAGATCAACTCATAGGTTGGACTATTTAACTTAGGTAAAGGCATTATAAAAATAATATATTATAAAAATATTTATACGAGTTTTTTAGAAACTAGATAGCAACAGCATCTTCTCTTCTTTGAGTAGATTCAGGTCTAATGGTCTCATATTCAAAACTTATTGACAACTGTGTTAGTGAAGATGATTCATTACTTAATGGCGTTGCTGATATAGATGAAGGAAAAGCCCTAACTATTTTAATAGCATGAACTGGAAGAGACTTATAGAACCCACTAGAACCTGTAACAATGCCAGGTATAATTTCTCTTCCCAACATCCTTGAAACTCTTCTAAGTTCAGAATTATTAGTATACTTTCTTAAGTTTGCTAAAGATGAATTAGATTTTTCGTATTTATACACAGTAATATCAGAAACATAATCATCCTTATACTTAGTTCTTAAGACATCATTGGTAATGCTATGTCTAGAGTATGGATATATCATATCAGTCCATACATCAAATATCTTTCTAATCAGTGAAGTAGAATCTAATATAAATGTCAATGAAAATTCACTGAATACAGAACCATAAGCATATTTTAACTGTGGTGTATTAGTAATTCTATACTCACTGGTAGACATATTGACACCAGGCATAGTACATTCAGTTGTATATAACTTCATCAAGTCTAATGTATCATTCAATCCAGAACTACCATCAGCTAATCTAAATGTACCTTGAAGTGTATCATGTAACCTACTACTAGCAGCAAGATCTATTTTAACATCATAAAGATTCGCCATACTAGAACCATAAGCGGTATAAGTAGACTTAAATTCATTAAAATTTGATAGTGTTGTCATTGTTTAGCCCCATTCCAGACAGCCAGTTTGCTCAAACCACCAAAATCCTCCACGGGTAAGAAAGCAGCAGTCTTATAGTCAGCACTATTTATCAGAAACATTGGCGTTTCTAAACCTTCAGTCAAATAACTATGGTAAGCTCTCATATCTATCCTAGGCATAGTTCCACTTTCTAATAAAGCAACTGTGTTTAATCTATCCCTTAAATTTAAATAGTGTAAATTATATCCATTGAATTGTAGACCTCCTTGAGTTACATATACCAGAGGCCATCTATCATAAAAATTTAATCTCTCTGCATAAATTGCTTTATACTCAAACAAATAAAGTGAGCCTGGAGTAGGAACCATAGTCTCTTCCATCTCTGTAAGATCAACAAACAGATCACTCTGTTTAAAAATTGTTCTCACAGTCTTCTTATACCACCTATAAGAACGTGGTTCATCTCCTGCTGCTTCTTTTACTATTGAAAATACACTCATACCTTAAGTTCATCTTCGGTTATTATCTTAAAGTGCCACCTTCTATCTTGACAGAAACTATATGCGGCTTCCCACTTAGCTTGATTCTTGGCAAACTCAGTAACCTCATAGATATATTTCTTTGTCTGTCTTTTTTGTTTTGCTGGTGGTTTAGTTTGTCTCTTTGGTTTCACTTCAATTAGGTATCTTTTAATGACACCATTTGTTTCTTTTATTTTCATATAAAAATCTGGAAAGTACCTATGTACTCTATTATCTAATGGAGATCTGTATGGAATTACAACCTCTTCACTACCCCATTCTAAAATATTAGGATTGGAGTCACAGTATTTCATGAACTTAAGTTCCCAAGATGACCGAAAAATAATGTTACGATAGTCACCTCTATACTTCCTAATATTCCTTGGTGTAAATTTGCCCTTCAAAGTATTCATATATAGCTATAGAGAAATAGCGGTCTCAGTAGTATTTATGGCCAGTAGAACATACGGAGTTCCATCCCAACTAAGAGAATTAAATTCAGGCAATCTCACAAATGCAGGTGACTTTGGCAGATTAAGATGGCCTTCTAGAGATGGACATGATTATTTAGCAATTGATATAGTAGAATTTCAAAAGACAGGTGACTATCAGTTTCAAGTAACAGGAGCAGCACAAACTAGTTCTAACCCAACTGCAGCATCAGCTGACAGTGCAGTTACTAGTTCATCATCTGTACTAGATCAGATACCATCAGGTACATACTTAAGTAATACACAATCAAAAGTTAGAGGTAGAGTCTACGAAAGAATTAGACTACCTGTACCAGCAAATGTTGCCTATCAGGACAATCCAAAATACAATGAAGGATCTGGTATAGCAGGAAAGATTCTTCCATCACTTGCAAAACAAATAGCAAACGGTGCTGATGCAGCTAACATTGCACAAACAGTTCAAGCAGCTGCATCTGCTGGTTCAGCAGGACTTGTAATGAGTATGTTAGATAAACTGCCTGGTTTAGGTGGTGGTGCAGCACAAATTACTCAAAATGGTTTTGGTAAAATTCTAAACCCTTATGCTGAACAGGTATTTGGTGGTGTGGGAATGAGAACCTTTAATTTCTCATGGAAATTAGTTCCAAGAAATGATAATGAAACAGGTTCAATCAAAAATATTATTAAAGTTCTAAGAGCAAGATCTTTACCAGATTATGCTGCTAGACTAGGACTTAAAGATAATGGTGGTGCTAATATTGATAAAGGAAATATTTCTGACCGTTGGTTAACTGTTCCTAAAATCTTCAGATTAAAATGGAGAAATGGAGATGATCATGCTGAAATAAGTTCCCTTCCAAGAATTAAACCATGTGTTTTAACAGATGTACAGGTTACATATACTCCAGATAATATATGGGCAACTTATGAAGGTGCAAACCCAGTTGCATATGATTTAACTTTAGGATTTACTGAGACTGAAATCATTACTCAGGCTGAAGTACTAGGACTAGGATACTAAAATGTTTTTCGATTCACAACCAAACTTTTTATACCCAGACTTTAAAGTCAAAGATAACTATAAGGTATCTAAAAATTTCTTTCGTAGAGTAAGATCTAGAGATAACTTTAATAGTATATTTTCTTCTTCTATACCATATGTTATTACACCTGGCGAAACTGTAGAACAAGTTTCGTATAAAGAATATAATGATACTAAATGGTATTGGACTATTTTATTAATGAATAATATTATTGATGTTCATAGAGAATGGCCTCTTTCATCAGATGAACTAGATGATTATGCAGTTGCAAAATATGGTGACGCTATAGATAATCCTAGACACTGGGAAACAAATAAAGTTACTGATAATAATTTAGGTGTAGTGTTAGAACAAGGAGTTATTGTAGAATTCTATGAAGGAACTACTGCTCAACAAGCAGCTAACTATACTCCTACATGGGATTTCAAATACTTTACTCAGTCTGGTGGTAGTCCTAATACTCAAGTAGTTAATACTGTTCCTGCTTCATCAGGACTTACAAAAATGACTAATAGAGAATGGGAATACCAAGAGAATGAAAAGAAGAGAGAAATTATAATACCTAGAGAGCAATACTTAAGTGTATTAGAAGACGAACTAGAAGCTTTATTAAAATATGAAACAAAGTATAGAGTTAATGCAGATGGTTTAAGGGTATCGGAACCAATCAATAAGTAAAAAACCTTTTAGACAAAAAAATGCCCCGATTTTTTTTCGGGGCTTTTTTTATTCAATTGTCAATTTAGTTTACTCCTCTGCAAGTCTTGAGAAGTAAGACATTACATCTTCCTCATCCTCATTAGGAGTAGGGGCAGCAGCTGCAGTTACAGATGGTGCAGGACCACGATTGTCATCCTCATCAACAACCTCTTCAGCTACAGGTGCAGCAACCTTTCTAGAATTAAGAACAGTATTCATTCTCTTCTCAAGTTCTTCATATGTTTTGAAGTTCTTAGCATCAGTAAATGCTGTAAGAGAATGTTGTGACTTGTAGATAGATTCTAACTGGTCATCATTAAAGTCACCGAGAGTAGATACAGCATCAAACTCAGACTTATCATAATTCCAGTAACCATCTAACTTACGAATCTTTAACTTGAAGTTAGCACCTTTCCAGAAATCAAATGGATTGATAGGTGTTTCATCAGCAAATGCAGGTTGCATTGCTTCTACGATCTTGTCATGGATCTTCTTACCATACTTGTACAAGAATACTTTACCCTCATTCTCAGGGTGTAAAGGATCCGATACAACATAGATATTAGAATGATAAGAAAGTTTACGCTTCTGTTTACGAGCAGTATCCTTATCACGATCCGAACCTGAGTTCCATAACTGACGATTAAGATCGCCAACAGGATCAGACTTATTAATAGTTGTTAATGAGTTCTCAATATACCAACCGCCAGGGCCTTGGAAAGCATGACTAAAGATTTTTGCCCAAGGAAGATCTTCTCCTTCAGGTGCTGGTAGGAATCTGATTACTGCGTAACCATTACCTCCTTTATCCATCTCTGGTTTCCAAAGATTTTCATCTCTATTATTTGACTCACCAGATGAAACTTTCTCTAGTTCCTTAGTTAATTTTGTGAAAGCAGAAGCAGAATCACGCTTCAATGCAGAAAAAGACATTTGTGTTCTCCGTATTTGTTTGTATTTGGCTTAACTGTGTTAGTTTAACATGGTTGATAGTAATTGTCAACCATTCTGAAGTAGATCTATTGCTTTTTCAATATCTGCTTGCATAGAAACGAAACATTCATCAACATCACCGTTACTGTATCCTAATAGTCTTGCAGAATTTTTTAAATATTGTATAAATTCAAAAGCATCATCCTCTTCAGAATATTTTGCACGAAAATATAAAACCTTTTGTAGTTCTATAACTCTAGCAACCTTTTCTAAGTATTCTATTTTATCATCATGATTTAATGTATTAGTTCCTCTAGAAGATAAGTCAACCAATCTTTGATAGAGTTCAAATAATTGTACTGACTCAGCTCTAATGATAGGATTATCAAAAAATGCCATGTTCTATGTCAACTTTGGTAACAGGATACTCTTGTATTTATGACGGTCCACTTGAAGAAATGGTTCGTACTTTACTACTTTCTTTCTAGTATCAGGCCATACTACAGGTTCCAATATATGTTTATCAAAGTCTGGAATATATCTCAAAATTTTATTTAAAATTACTAGTGTTTCTAATGTAACTCTATCTCCATAATAGGCCTGTAACAAGTAAGGATGATTACCAGATTTACATTCAAAGATCTCTTCAAACCTACAGATACCTAACAAGTAATCAATGTCATTCTCAAATATAAATGACATACTTTGTACCCTTCTTTTCCAAGCATTATATATCTTGGAACTATGAACTGATATATCACCAATCCATGTACTACTGTTATCTACAAAGTGTGATACAAAGTATTGTACTACTGTATCTTTATCGAACTTTGCAGCTAGTTTCTTAAAGAAGTACCTATCCTTTCTCTTATCAAATGCTGATTGAGATGCCCTAGACTTACCATTAAAGGTAAAATAGTTATAGTTATCCTTGGTAAAGTGTAACTTTAACGCTAAGTAAGTTTTGTATACTTCAAACCCAGTCACAGTGGTAACTTGGCTCTTGTTGTTCTTTTAATGCAATTCAATCTCTGTGCATCAGCACGGATCTTTTCTTTAAGTGGTTTGGAAATAAGTTTGTTCACTGTATCTAATTCAATTTGATTATCGTCACAATAACAAATGATTGCCTCAATGTAATTAAGTTCTCCTTTACAACTGAGGACAATCTTTTCTATCTCCATTGAAAATTTAGAAGCAGTTAAAAACTTACCGTCTAATAAATTTTCGAGTTCATCCTTCT
>VTLG01016505.1_pt1 | contig 27485 bp, 23 predicted proteins | sample 4694571 | NCBI WGS metagenome assembly VTLG01 (sample SAMN12604809, study PRJNA352737) | marine metagenome | biome: ENVO:00000447; feature: ENVO:00000209|ENVO:00000569|ENVO:01000036; material: ENVO:00002151; isolation source: viral sequences binned using virsorter ...
CGCCCACCAGGAACTGGGTATTGAAGAGGATGCCAAGGATACGGACGATGTCTTGAAGCTCTTTGGCTGGGATCGTAACGCGACGAAGGGAGGCACTGATGAAGACTAAGAAAATGACACTGAAGACCCTTGCTGAGAAGGCGTGGGTTAAATTCTGGGAGAACTCTAAGTCTCCTGCAAGTCACCTGTCCAACTGTAAGAAAGTCCTCGCTACGCTTGGCAAGGGCCGCGACATCCGCAAGATCAGTACTGAGGATATTGAGAAGGCGTGTAGCACTTGGCTATCCGAGGGTTCCAGCGAAAAGACCTGCAACAGGCGCCTTGCGTCACTGAGCAGGATGCTGACCTGGGCAGAGCAGCGCGGGTGGATCGAGCGCCGCCCGTTTATCGAGCGCTTCAAGGAAACCGGGGGGCGCCTGAGGTGGCAGACCGATGAAGAGGAAGCGAATATGGTGAGGCTGCTTGAAGCCGCGGGTCATAGTCGCTTCGCGCAACTCGTTACCTTCCTGGCAGAGACTGGAATGCGCCGGGGCGAGGCGCTGGGCCTCACTTGGGATAACGTGGACTTCGACCAGGGCTGGATACGCTTGTGGGAAACTAAAGGCGGCAAGGCGCGGTCGATACCGATGACCGTTAAGTCGCACTCGATCCTCAGTACTATAGACAGTTGGGGTACATTCTATGACGGGCCGTTTCTTACCGTCAAGCCCTCGTCGTTCACTGACGCCTGGAACGCCGCTAAGAAGAAGATGGGACTCGCGGGGGACGCAGGGTTCATACCGCACTGCCTGCGTCACGGGTTCGCTACGCGGCTGGTACAGGCGGGTGTATCCATAGTCACCGTCAAGGAACTACTGGGACACGCGAAACTCGAGACTACATTAATCTACGCCCACCTGGCGCCAGCCAACCTGGCTGATGCAATGGCGGTATTTGAAAGGAGCAGGAATGGTTAGGCGAGGCGCTGTATATGATAATGATGGCTTCGAGGTTACTGAGGCTGATGTAGCCGAAGACCCCGAAGGTGGCTGGTGTGCAAGTTGCAAGGAGGAATGCGATGCGAAGATAATCGACAACGGGATCGGAGTATATGAGTACGGCAGTATCCGGGCGCGAGATGTGCGCTTGGATACCGTTAGTTGTTGTTGCGAAGACGAGGTCTTAAAGGAGGCACCTGATGAAGACTGAAAAACTGAATGGCTATTTCCACGAGAAGGTACTGCAGGACGTTGGCGAGGTATCTGTTGACAGCGGCACCCTGCTGATCTGTGACCCGTGCTACCTGCGCTCCCATGGGTTGACTGAGGAAGCGCTGGAGGAGATCTCGCAGGTAACCCTGGGGGAGCCGCGCAAGATGTGCGGCCCAGCGGTTAACACGAAGTTCGTTGGCTCTGAGAAGCAGTTCCCCCTGGGCTTCGTGACCACCACAGGCTACGGGGACGGGGGCTACAAGGTCTACGTCGAGAAGAACGCTGAAGGCCACATTAAGTCGGTCACCGTGGTGTTCATCAGGGACGTAGAGGAAGCCATGAAAGAGGGGAGCGAGTGAAACCCTACGATTTATTCACCCTGGGGGTTGACCTGTGCGTTGTATGGGCTATTGTCTTAGTCGTTCTCGCGCTCAAGAGTTTACTCTAATACATACCCTTCTCACTTTTCTTCCCAAGGTGTACTGAGGGGGGACTGACCACCCCCGACGTGGAATCTCAGTATTACCTACAACCCCGGACTGGTCACCGGGGTTTTTTTATGCCCTACCTTGACGATCCCATTAGTCGCTGTTAAGATCTCGTCCTATTCTTAGGGCAAGCCCTATAGAAAAGAAGAGGTAGAGAACCCTGGGTGCCTGCGGTGGTTTAGGCACCTGGGGACTTTTTAAAGTGAAGAGAAGTGAGGTGAGCAGTGGAAGAAGAGTCCCAAGAGGAACTCGAGCTGGAGATGCACCGCCTTGGTGTCGAGCGCTATCAGCACAAGCGCCGCAAGGCCGAGTCTAAAGAACTGGAAACCACGATCCCCGGTGGGCAGTGGTTGCTCAGGAATACTGTCAGCCTGCTCCAGGCGGCGCTCGATGAGTGGATGGTTATGGCCGAGAACCGCCCCGGTCGAGCGCACCGTGCAGTCGAGTACTACAAGCTATTACCTACCGATCTTACAGCAGCCCTGATAGCCCGCACGGTTCTCGACAGTATCTCGACGGCCAAGAAGTTCACGCGCTCTGCCGTGGTCGTTGGCAGTGTTCTTGAAGACGAGGTCCGGTTCCGCGCCCTGGCAGAGACTGACCCCGGCCTGTGGCGTGAGCTGTACGAGCGAACGAAAGCCTACATGGGCTACGAAACCAAGCGCCGCCATATCATGCGGGCTATGCGTGGCGTACAGCACCCGTTCAAGTCCTGGCCCCAGCGCGACAAGGTGCAGATAGGGGTAGTCGGTATCGACCTGCTGGCTAAGGCAACGGGGCTGGTAGAGATCCGCAACCGCACCACGATCTTCGGGAAGACCCGGACAGAATTAGTCGCTACCGCCATGACCATTAAGTGGCTGGAGAAAGCGCACGGGCGCTGCGAGATCCTGACACCTATATACCTACCGCTGATCGAAAGCCCGAAGCCCTGGGACTCTGTGTTGAACGGCGGCTTCCATACCAACAACCTCTACAGGCGGGCGCTGATTAAGACTGCCGATCAGAAGTACATTGAGAGCCTCAAGGACTATGAGATGCCTGAGGTCTACGAGGCGGTCAACGCTATGCAGTCGGTACCCTTCAAGATCAACACCCAGGTGCTGGAGGTCCTTCGGTATTTCTGGTCAAAAAATCTCGAGGTCGAAGGCATACCCAAAAGAGAAGACCTTGAGGTACCAGCGCGGCCCCCGGATATAGACGATAACGAGGTAGCCCGCAAAGCCTGGAGGCGGCAGGCTGCTGCAATCCATGACCGCAACGCCCGGACGCGCTCTGAGAGACTGACGGTCACCAAGGTCATTCACCTTGCCGACAAGTACGCCGATACCCCGCTGTACTTCACGGCTCAGCTCGACTGGCGCAGCCGCTGCTACCCCACGAGTTACCACCTGCACCCCCAGGGTCCTGACTTCGTTAAGGCTATGCTGCTATTCAATAACGGCAAGCCCGTGGGTAAGCACGGCACTGACGGGTACCGCTGGCTTATGATCCACGGCGCCAACTGCTGGGGGCTGGACAAGTCTACGTTTGACGAGCGGGTCGAATGGGCTGAAGAGTTCCTCGCGGCTGCTGGCAGGATCGCTGAAGACCCCTACCACCACCGGGAATGGGAGGACGCCGACAAGCCCTGGCAGTTCCTTGCGTGGTGCTTCGACGTTACGGGCTGGTGGAACGACCAGTCAGGCTACGTCAGCCACACCCCGGTAGCGCAGGACGCCACGCAGTCTGGCATACAGATAATGAGCCTGTTATTGAGGGACCCTGTGGGGGCCGAGGCTACGAACTGCACCCCATCAGAGGAACCTCAAGACCTGTACCTCGCGGTGACCAACAAGACACTGGAGAACCTGGCGGCTGAAGCTGCCGGGGGTTCCGAGGTAGCCCAGATGTGGCTCGACTTCGGGGTGGACCGCAAGGCATGTAAGCGCCCAGTGATGACGCGGGTATATAACTCGACCCTGTTCTCCTGCCTGAAGTATGTAAGGGAATGGGTGAACGCGAAGCAGGAGAAGCAGGGCGGCCTGCCCCTGGAGGATAACTACCGCGCCTCACTGTATCTTGCGAAGACCATCTGGGACTCCATGGACGAGGTGATTGACGGTACGAAAAAGTGCATGAAGTGGCTGGGGGAAGTTGCGGATATTTGCGTAAAAAATCAAATTCCCGTTCGCTGGACCACGCCCGCTGACTTCCCGGTTAAGCAGGCGTATTACAAATGGTCCTCGAAGATGATTAAAACCAAGATAGGTGACACGATCAGACAGCACTCGATCCGTGAAGAGAAGGAAGGGCTGGACCGCCGCCGCATGTGCAACGGGCTGGCGCCTAACTTCGTTCACTCGCTCGACGCCGCGGCCCTGTTCAAGACTGTGATTGCAGCTCGTAGTGTCGGAGTGCATGACTTTGCAATGGTGCATGATTCCTTTGCTACCCTGCCCGCTGATTCCCAGGCGCTGGCTGAGAGTATTCGATTAGCGTATGCGCGTATCTTTGAAGACGATGTACTGGCAGGATTCAAGAAGGAGGTCGAAGCCTACCTGCCCACTGACGTAGAATTGCCCGAACTCCCTGAGTACGGGGACCTGGATATTTACCAGTTGCTTACGAGCGACTACTTCTTTTCTTAATGGAGGCCCACTATGGCTAAGTATAGTTCTAAGAGTCTGAAACCCAGACCCAGATTTACCACCCCACCTGGGGTACTTGTGTTTCCCTGTTACATTGACGCTCCCGACCAGGAGTTCGGTGGTTTCCAGGGCGCGATCCGGTTGACCGGGGAACCCGCCGCTGCGTTTGTCGAGACTATTGATGAGGTCTACAACGGGTGGCTCAAGCAGTTGAAGACTGAGAATGGCGGCAAGAAGGTCAAGGCCAACCGCGCCTTCCTTCCCTACTTCACCAATGCTACTAAGCCCTGGGCTGACATCGGTAAGGTCGCCCAGTCTTATATCGATGAGCTGCAGGAGGGTGAGGTCATTGTGAAGGCCCGCCTGAATGAGGCCATTCAAATGGGTGACGGGGTGGAGCGGAAGATGGCCCCCAAGATCTTTGACTCCTCTGGGATTCTCATGGCTGGGGACCTTCCCGCTATCGGCTCTGGCAGCAAGGCGTGTTTCGCTGGGCAAATGAACGCCTGGTTCAACGCGGGCAAGGGTGCGGGTCTGTCGCTGTGGATGGAGGCTGTCCAACTGATCGACTTGGTTGAAAAGGGCGGCGTCCCCCAGGACGCAGAGGGCTTTGGCTTCGAGTCTACTGATGGCTTCGCTACTGAGAAGGTGGAAACCTTTGACGAAGCAGCCGCGGGCGCTGACGACAACGAAGGCGACTTCTAATGACGAGTGAGCGGGCAGAGGTAGACTGGGTCCTTTCAATCAATCCGATACCCTGCCCGCGCCCTCGTATTACCTCGAAGGGCTGGACGTACTATCCGAAGAAGTACCAGGCATGGAAGACTGAGGCTGAAGATCTCTTCATTGAAATGATGAAGGCTCACAAGCTGAAAGCCTTTGCCGGGGAGGTGGAGGTGATCGCTGTCTTTGTGGTCAAGCGCCCGAAGACAACGAAGCTCCCCCGACCCAAGCCTGATATTGACAACTACCTTAAAGCACTCCTCGACGCGGGGACCGGGGTAGCCTGGACCGACGACCATATCATATCAGCCGTTGGTGCCAGCAAGGCCTGGTCGAAACCTGAGGAAGAGGGGTGCATAAGGATAATGATAAGGGAGGTGCCAGGTGAAACAGAATGAAGCGATCCTTGAACACTTAAAAACTAACGGTTCGATAACTCCCATCGATGCCCTCATGCTATTCGGGTGCTTCCGACTGGGCGCCCGGATCTATGACCTGAGGGAGCAGGGCCACGAGATTGAGACTAAGAGGGTGACTGACAATAAGGGGAAGAATTATGCCGAATACAACTACCGAGGCGAGGGACTCCGACAGCAACTTTTCGCACTATGAACCCTGCGGGGTCTGTGGGTCCAACGACAACGTAGCCCGTTACGATGATGGACACGGCTATTGCTTTGGGTGCGGCGCGTATTACCACGGCGACGAACTCAGGAAAGAAGAGGAAGAACTGATGGAAGGTTTTATTCCACGGAAACCCCAGGCTCTCAGGAGCCGTAGCATACGCAAGGAGACTTGCAGTCTCGCGGGCTACGGTGTCGGGGAGTGGAAGGGCGTCAAGGTCCAGGTGGCTGACTACCGCGACGAGGCGGGTGAACTGATAGCGCAGAAACTCAAGAGCGCTGACAAGCAGTTCGTAATCCTGGGTGACTCAAAGAAGATGCAGTTATGGCAGCAGCACCGCTACAAGAAGGGGGGCAGGCGCCTGCCAATCTTCGAGGGGGAGACAGACTGCCTGCAGTGGCTGGATAAGAACCCACGCTACCCAGCGGTTGCCGTACCTAACGGGGCGGCGGGGGCGGCGAAGGCTATCGCACGGAACATAGAGTTCGTGGAGTCCTTTCAGGAAGTGATTATCTGTTTCGATGCTGACGAGCCGGGGCAGGCAGCAGCTCGTGAATGCGCGGCCCTGCTGACTCCCGGCAAGGCCAGGATTATGACGCTGCCTGGAGAAGCCAATGACGTCTGTGACGCAGTGAAGCAGGGGCTGACCAAGCAGTTGATTGAGTCCTTCTGGAACGCAAAGGTCTGGCGCCCTGACGGGATCGTGGCGGGCGACGAACTGTTCGACGTTATCACTAATGAAGAAGAGGTACCCTCGACACCCTATCCATTCGAGGGACTGAATGAAAAACTCCTGGGCTTGAGGCCGGGGGAACTGGTCACGGTCTGTGCGGGTACGGGGGTGGGTAAGAGTCAGCTATGTAGGAACCTTGCTATCCACCTGATGCGGAACGGCGCGAAGGTAGGCTACATAGCGCTCGAGGAGTCCCTCGCCCGCACGGGCCTTTCGTTGCTGGGGCAGGTTATGAAGAAGCCCCTGCACCTGGGCAGGAACGGCACGACCATTGAAGAGATGAAGGAGGCGTTCGACGCGGAGATGAAGGACCGCTTGTTTGTGTACAACCACTTCGGCAGCATGAGCAGCGAGAACCTGTTGAGCCGCTGCCGCTACCTGAGGATAGCGGAGGGCTGCTCGTACCTTATCATTGACCACCTCAGTATCCTGGTGTCCGGGTGGGGTGACGGTGACGAGCGCCGCCTGATCGACAACGTAATGACGGCCCTGCGCTCACAGGTATGCGAGGCCACCGGGGCTGGCATGATCCTGGTGTCCCACCTGAAGCGGGTGGACGGGCGCTCCGCGGAGAGGGGAGGGGAACCCGAGCTGTCCCACCTGCGTGGGTCCCAGGCAATCAGCCAGCTATCGGATGCCTGCATTGCATTGAGTAGGGATACCATGGGGGACGACCCCAACTTGACAACCGTGCGTGTATTGAAGAACAGGTTCAGCGGTGACCTGGGCCTCGCATGTTACCTGAGGTTCGACCCGGAGACTGGTACGCATACTGAAGTGAACCCCGAGTTCGAGAGTGAGGAGACACCCTTCTGATGCACACCGTACTTGATCTCTTTGCAGGTATCGGGGGGTTCAGCCTGGGGCTGGAGCGAGTAGGCGATGGTTATTTCAAGACCGGGGCGTTCTGCGAGATTGATGAGGCGGCGCGTAAGGTACTGACGAAGCACTGGCCCGACGTAAAGATTTATAATGATATTAAGGAGCTTACAAATGAGCAGTTACAAGCAGACGGAATTCGACCTTCAGTTATCACCGGGGGATTCCCGTGTCAGGACATCGCAGGCCAAGGCGGCGGGGCAGGAATCGTCCACGGGCATCGATCCTCTCTCTGGAAGGAGATGTTTCGACTGTGCCGCAATGTACAACCGGAGTGGGTCATTGTTGAAAATGTTCCGCTGCTCCGCAGTAAAGGGCTGCAAGTGGTCATCGAAAATTTCTGCGAGATCGGCTATGTGGGAGAATTTCACTGTCTTCCCGCTAGTGCCTGTTGCGGTGCTCCGCACCAAAGGGACAGGCTCTGGATTATTGCCAACCCCGGACGCAAGCCCGAGGGGGCCGCGAAGTCCGGACCTAGTTATAAACCGCTCGACGGTGATTCGGAGGGGGAGCGGCCAGAAGCGGGGGATGGATCTCGAAACTTATGTGCGAATGTGGCCCGATTGGATGGACACCTCAGAGAAGCCATCGGGAGAGCGCCCCCGTGGCCAGTTGAACCCCGAGTGGGTCGAACAGTTTCTGATGGGCTTCCCGGCAGGATGGACAGAATTAGACAGTTAGGAAACGCAGTAGTCCCGCAGATCCCACAACTCATCGGAGAGGCCATCATGGAGTACGAGAAGAATGAGTAATTTGGTAGACAAGTCATGCAAGGATACTGAGTGGTGGACACCGTTCCATATTGTACAGGCGGTGAAGATGTTCTTTGCTGATTCGCTGGCCGCGGGGGACCCTGTCATCCCTCTCGATCCCACGACCCACCCGAGCAACCCTACAGGGGCTGAAGAGTTCTACTGTTCTGAAGGTGAGCTGAAGCCCTGGAGGCATGGCACCTTCGTCAACCCGCCCTACGGGAAGGAGATCAAGACCTTTGCCGGCAAAATCGCAGAAGAGGCTGAGAAGGGCTACCTGATCGTGGCGCTCCTGCCCGCCTCGCGCTGGGAGCAGGAGTACTGGCAGCGCGATGTGTTCAACGACAGGCTCACGGCTCTATGCCTGGTGCGTAAGCGACTGAGGTTCCGTAAGCCTGACGGGACCGAGGCGAAGTCTAACCCCTACGCCAGTGTCATGTATTTCTATAACGCAGAATGGAAGCATGTAATCAATACGTTCCAGCATGTAGGCAAGTGCGTCCGGGTGGTGCCGTGTGAGGAGAGTGCTTAAGGTGCGCTGGGTGAAATCACATAGAGCTGATCCTGCTGGTCGTGTTATTGCGGATCGCCATTACAATCGACAGAAGATAGGGGCGCCTCAGTTCGTGCCGCCTGGCCGCTGCCTCGTTCTGTTGGCACCTTCGAGAGAAGATGCTAAGGCTCTGTGGATTACCTCGTGGCCCTTTGCCGAGTATGTAAAACACGCTTGGGCTGGAGCGTGGGTTAATTCATGTTTTCGTAATGAGGGGGCGGGGCTGTCTTCTGAGTTGATAATCGAGGCGGTGGCTGCTACTCGCTACCGCTGGCCTGAAGTCCCCGAGCTTGGCATGATAACCTTCGTTAATACTAAGAAGGTCAGGAAGAAGCGCGATTTTGGACGCTGCTATCGAAGGGCGGGCTTCATCCATGTAGGAGAAACAAAGGGAGGCTTACTTGCGTTTCAGATGAAACCAGAAGATATGCCTACAGCTCAGGCATGGGTGGGGGATCTTCAAAAAGAATTTCCAATTTAGTAGGTTTACTTTTCAAACCACAATGGCACTACGTTAATAGAGGCACCCGATGGAACGGTATAGACTGAACGGACAATACGACCGAGAGGATGGCACGAAGCCTAAGATTCTTTTCTTTGACCTCGAGACTGATGGGCTGGACCCCACGGTCATTCACTGCCTGGTGACCCTCGATACCGAGGGGAACATTGAGCGCTACAACTGGGCGAAGATCGGCAATATGCTTGAGGGGTTACAGGCTCTGGCAGATGCTGACATGCTCATAGGTCACAACATAATCGCGTATGACCTGCCAGCCATCGCCAAGATCCACCGGGGCTGGGAAACCCACGCCTGCGTGAGAGACACCCTGCTCTGCACGAGACTGGCGTGGCCCCACATACGCAGTAGTGACTACAAGGACGAGAACTTTGATAACAAGATGGCTGGGTCACACTCACTGAAAGCCTGGGGTGTAAGGCTGGGGTTCGAGAAGTATTCCTACGGGGAACGCGAGGACGCCTGGGACGAATGGAACCCGGAGATGGAAGACTACTGTGAGAGGGACGTGCTGATTACCCAGCGCCTCTGGCAGGAGTACCTGAAGAGCGAGTTCCCCGACGAGGTACTTGAGTTTGAACATGAGGTCCACGACCTCACTGAGATTATGACCTACCACGGTTTCTACTTTGACGTCGAGGGCGGGGAGAAGCTCTACGTCCAGTTCCTCAAGGAGCGGGAAGAGCTGGCTGAGAAACTGCAGGAAGTGTTCCCACCTAAGTTGATCGAGATGAAGACCAAGGTGAAGGAGCAACCCTTCAATCCAGGTAGCCGCCTGCAGATCGCGGAGAGGTTTCAAGAGAAGGGGTGGAAGCCTGCCGAGTTCACCACTGACGGGCGCCCCAAGATTGACGAGGGGGTACTGACAGGGTTAGCTGACGACTACCCGGAGGCTGAACACCTCAAGAAGTACCTGCTCCTTCAGAAGCGCATGGGCCAGTTGGCCGAGGGGAAGACCTCGTGGCTGGGTATGGTGGACGAAGGCCAGCGTATCCATGGGCGCGTGATCTCCTGCGGGGGGACCGTGAGTCACCGCATGGCGCACCATTCCCCGAACCTCGCGCAGGTCCCTGCCCTGGGCGCTGAGTATGGTAAGGAATGCAGGTCACTCTTCTGTGTCCCCGAGGGCCGCAAACTCGTTGGGGTTGACCTGTCCTCTATCGAGCTGAGAGTACTGGCGCATTACCTCGCCTATTGGGACGATGGTAAGTACGCCAGGGAGTGCGAGGACGGGGATATTCATGCTAAAACCCAAGCTATGGTTGGCCTTACGGAAAGACGCCAGGCAAAGATCTTTCAGTTCTCTCTGATTTATGGGGCAGGCGACCAACATCTGGGACGCATAGTCGGCGGCGGTCTAAAGGAAGGAAAGGCTTTACGGAGGAAGTTCTACTCAAAGAACCCTGCGTTCAAGAAATTCCTTGAGCAGGTAAAGCACAAAGCCAAGACCGAGAAAAGACTTGTGGCCCTGGACGGGCGCCCGCTCTACCCGCGCTCCCTGCATTCAGCACCTAACCTGTTGATCCAAAGCGGCGCCGCAATACTTGCGAAGCGGGCGACCCTGAATCACGTTGCGATTCTGTCGGGCCGGGGCATAGAGAACCAGCGGGACTTTGTACTGGTTGCTCATGTACATGACGAGTGGCAACTGGAGGTGATTGAAGAGTATGCCCAGGAAACAGCAGACTGCGCGGAAGAAGCAATCCGAGCAGCAGGTAAGCTCTACGACCTTAGAGTGCGACTCGACGGAGAAGCTCAAATCGGCAATCACTGGGGAGAGACTCACTAAGGAATGGCTCTCGTATGTTGCAGGTTATCTTGACGGAGAGGGGTGCTTTGTTTATGACCACTCCCCTACTATCCAGGTGGCTTCAGTTTTCCCCTACACCCTCAGGTTATTTGCAGAATCATTCGGCGGCACGGTTAAGAAAAGGATACCAAACGATGGAATAAGAAAGGTCTATTACGATTACAGAACCTTTGGAGATAAGACCATTGATCTTATTAAGCTGACCTTGCCCTACCTGCATGAGAAGAAGCAGCAAGCTGAACTCATTCTTCTCATGCGGAAGGCGAACCCCGGCCCTGAGAGAGATGGCATGAAGGCACAATTGGCGGCGATGAAAAGGATTGAATACGATTAGGAGGCACCTATGCGAAGAATGCGGAAGCTGAAGAAACGGAACACACTGATAATTGACGGGGATATACTCATCCACCGTACAGCAGCTCGAGTGGAAACCTCGATCTGTTGGGACCCGGACAGGGAGATCTGGTCTTCCTACGGGGACCTGAAAGAAGCCAAGGCTATCGTAGAGGCCGAGGTCAACTACCTGCGCGAGTTGCTGGGAGGGGTCCATGTGATCTTCACCCTGTCCCCCAGGAAGACTTTCAGGCACGACCTCTACCCGGAGTACAAGGCGAACCGTAAGAACAAGCCCAAGCCTATGCTCTTCTCCCCGCTGCGTGAGTGGACTAAGACAGCCTACGATTCCTGGGAGTTCCCCAACCTTGAGGCTGACGATGTCATGGGCATCCTTGCCAAGAGCCATACTGTCGCGGCGCCGAAGATCGTGGTAAGCGCCGACCATGATATGGAGGGAGTCCCCTGCAACCTGTACAAACCGGGGGGTAGCCGCAACCGCGTGAGGACTATTACCTACAAAGAGGCTAAGAGGTACCACCTGTACCAGACGCTGACGGGTGACTCAGGGGACAACTACCCCGGCCTTCCGGGCGTGGGTCCCAAGCGCGCTGAAGGTATCCTGCAAGAGAACACCTGGGAAGAGGTGGTCGAGGCGTATGAATCTAAGGGGTTGAATGAAACTGAAGCTCTGCTCCAGGCGCGTCTTGCGAAGATACTTACGCCTGCGCTTTACGACATTAAATCAGGGAGAATAAAACTATGGACTCCGTGAAATTCATATCGGAACAGGGTAAGGATACCCCTACGGAAGATTTATTCCCCGGCGTACCTAAATCTCTACTTGAGAAGTTGGAGGAAATCTACCCTGACTCATGCCCTAAACTGGGTATGAAGAAGCCTGAGATCTTCTTCCGCTCTGGGCAACGTGCGGTCGTTGATTACCTCAGGGCGAGGTATGAAGAACAAGTACAGAAATCAAGAGGTGAATAATGTGTTTCGCGCCCAGTCCTAAGATGCCGCCCATTCCCCCGACACCTGCGGGTCCCCCGCCCCGGTCGGAAGAAACGGCACCTGGGGTAAAGGCGTCTGATCCTCTCTTCGCCCGCATGAGCCGCGCAGGTACCTCGTCCTTTTCGCAAAGGCGATCCCTGCGTATCCCACTGAACGCGGGCCTTGGCAATGTCCTGAACGCATAGGTATAGAGTATGTTATTACACGCTTCTTCGGTCGCCTCTCTCTACGAGAGATTGGCCCTGCAACGGGAGCCATACCTTCAGAGAGCGCGGGATGTTTCCAAGCTGACAATCCCACACCTGCTCCCTGACGAAGACCACGAGGGAAGCAATAAACTCTATACCCCTTATCAATCTGTGGGTTCTCGAGCTGTAGCGTCACTTAGTTCCAAATTGCTCATGTCGCTATGTCCCCCGAACACCCCTTTCTTCCGTTTGATGATCGACCCTTATAAGTTAGGGGAAATATCCGACAACCCTGACATACGCCAGGAAGTTGAAACCACGCTCAATAATATTGAGCAGGCGGTGATGACTGAGATCGAGACTAAGAGTTATCGACCCGCTTTACATGAGGCACTCAAGCAACTAATCATCTCTGGCAACTGCCTACTGCGCCTGAACGACGATGGCAACCTGATGAGCTACAAGCTCAACCGCTACGTTGTGAAGCGCGACCCCGAGGGGGCTGTGCAGCTCATCATCCTCAAGGAGTCCATTGCTCCCGCTATGCTCCCAGAGCATTTGCGGTCCCTGAGTGAGCAGCAGACTACCCAGGTAGAGGACGTTGTTGACGTCTATACCTGCATTCACCGGGTGGACGATAAGAACTTCGAGGTCTGGCAGGAAGTCCTGGGTGAGCGCGTTGAGGAGACTGAGGGTACCTACCCCGCTGACAAACTCCCGTGGATCGCGCTCCGCATGGAGGTGGTGACGGGCCAGTCCTACGGGTACGGCTATGCCACCAGCTACCTTGGGGACCTCAAGAGCCTGGAGGGATTGTCACAGGCCATTGTCGAGGCCGCTGCCATCAGCTCAAAGTGTATCTTCCTTGTTGACCCAGCGTCCCAGACCCGCGCCCGCACACTCGCTGACGCCCCCAACGGGGCTATCAGGGAGGGCAGGGCCACGGACGTCACCGTGGTCAACATGGGTAATAAAGGCGCCGACCTCAGGATCGCTATGGAGACTGTCAACTCCATCAGAGAGCGCCTGGGCCTTGCGTTCCTTATGCACCAGTCCCTGCAGCGCAAGGGAGAGCGGGTCACAGCGACGGAAATTCGCCTGCTCTCCGAAGAATTGGAGCAGGTCCTCTCAGGAACCTATTCGCTTTTATCCACCGAACTGCAACTTCCCCTGGTGTCTCTCATTATCAGCAAGATGCAGAAGCAGGGCCGTCTACCGAAGATACCTAAGGACATTGTCCACCCGACGATTGTCACGGGTGTAGAGGCACTGGGACGCGGGCATGACCTGCAGCGCCTGGACGTATTTATCCAGGGCGCCATCCAGAGTCTTGGACCGGAGATGCTGGCCCAGTTCATTGATATCAGAAACTACCTTGATAGAAGAGCAGTTGCCCTGGGGCTTACAGTAGAGGGGCTTATTAAAACAGAAGAAGAGATCCAGGCTGAGAAGCAACAGGCTGCGATGCAGCAGGCTGTCCAGCAGCTTGGTCCTGACGCTCTTAAGATAGCGGGCCAGCAGGCCCAACAGGCACCACCCGAAGGAGGCTAAGATGGCAGAAGATGTGAAGATCCCCGTAGGGGGAGAAACGGGAGCAGACGCTCCTGACGCGGCTGAAGTTCGTATAACTGACGAGGGTTCCAAAGGCGGCGCGAACCAGTACGAGGTATCAGTCAGTTCGGAAACACCCGAGGAGACTGAGCGCCCTGAGTGGCTGGACGAGAAGTTCGAGTCACCCGAAGCTCTTGCCGAGGCGTATAAGAACCTCGAGCAAAAGATAGGCGGCGAGGCACCCGAGAAACTTGAGACAATCGAAGGCGCCCCCGAGGTTGCTGAGATTGGTGATATTGACCAGTCGAAGCTGGAGCCTTTTGCGAAGGAATACTTCGAGAAGGGTGAGCTGTCGGAGGACTCCTTCGGCCAGCTCGAGGGCATGGGGCTTTCCCGCGATATCGTGACGGCCTTCATTGACGGCCAGCGGGCGCAGCAGCAGCAAGAGGTCAACAAGATCCACGATATAGCTGGCGGGCAGGACAAGTACCAGGAGACTCTTGTGTGGGCGCGGGCTAACCTCTCAGAGGCCGAGGTACAGGCGTACAACAATACAGTCGAAAGTGGAGACTACGACGCCGCGGCTATCGCGGTGAAGGGACTCCAGGCGAGGCACCACCAGGCTGAAGGCTCACCCCCGCAGCTACTCAAGAGTGAACCTGAAGGTCCTGGTGGGCCATCGCCTTATGAGAGTATTGCTCAACTCACTGCCGATATGCAGAGTGAGGATTACAAAAAGGACCCAGCGTTTCGCAAGAAGGTTGAGAACCGTTTAGCAATTTCAGACATAATGGGATAAAGATATGAAACCCGGTTGGAAAACTACCGAAGCCTGGTTCACAGGCGTGGTCGGATGGCTCATGCACAACGTGCTGAACTCTTCTGACGATTGGAAGGTTAAGGCCGCAGCCGCCCTGGGCGCCGCAGGCGTAGCCTCTGTCTATATCTGGTCACGGACCAAGGTGAAGGCAGGTGAATAAACAACTTCTTTTCTTTTCAATGAGTATGCCCCTTCTCACTTCAGGCTGCTCATTATTGTCGGCACCATTGCGGCTAGCCGACGGTGTCTCAACCACCGTCGGTGAAGTCGCGGCACAAGAACTCGACATCTACGGACCCGCTATCGGTGATCTCGTAGGTGTCGTTACTGGCAACCCCATAATCGGGGCCGCTACGGCGGCTGCATTACTGGGTATATCTTCACTTCTATTCAGAAGGAAGACGAACTGATCGCAGGTCTGCCGGGGTCTGGCGTTGTCCAGGTAACCCTCTGTGACGGGTGCGGTATCAGATATGCCTCTGTGTTCCCTTACGGGACTTTAACTCTGACACTTCATCTCTAATGGAGATTTAACATGGCCCTTTCAAGACTTGGTCAAGTTAATGCTGCTGGCGATGCTAATGCCCTATTTTTGAAGGTCTTCAGTGGGGAAGTTTTATCGACTTTCTCTGAAGCCAACAAATTTATGGACAAAGGAATCGTCAGAACCATATCGAGTGGTAAATCCGCTCAGTTCCCCGTAGTTGGTACGGCTAGTGCCGATTGGCACACCCCCGGCGAATCGGTTATTTCCGACACATCCGCTGGTGGTGCCGCGTACCTTTCCTCTGTCAACCAAAACGAGCGTGAGATATTCATCGACGAGTGCCTGGTATCAGGCGTGATGATCGATGACCTTGACAGCCTCAAGAACCACTGGGATCATCGCAGTGAGTACTCGAGTCTGATTGGTCGCGCCCTGGCTAAGGAAGCTGATTCGCACATCCTTGCCACTGCCCTCGCGGCAGGTTTGACAACGACAGCGAACGTAACTGGTGGCCCGACAAATGCCGTCATTACGGTCGCTACCGCCGACACTGTGGTAGCTGATTTCATCGGCGCCATCTTCACTGCTGCAGAGCAGATGGACTTGGTGGACATTCCTAAAGAGGATCGTTGGTGTGCTGTAGCTCCCGGCCAGTATTACAACCTGGCGGGTGTTGACTCGAAGTTAGTTCATCGTGACTACACTGATTCTGGCAACGGCGACATCGCTTCTGGTGTTGTTGTTCGTATTGCTGGTTTCAACATTGTTGCGACCAACAACTTCGGCAGCGGTGACCTCACTGGCACTACCGACACTGGTGCCAACAACTCGCCGTTCCCAGAAGGGGGCGGTAATGGCTACAACGGCAACTGGGAGAACGTAGAGGCGCTGTGCTTCCATCGTTCGGCTGTCGGTACGGTCAAGATGTCTGATCTTCAGGTCCTCTCTGATTATCAGACTGACAGGCTGGCCTGGCTCTTGGTAGCCCGCTACGCTATGGGACACAGCTACTTGCGTCCCGAGGCTGCAACGGTCATTAAGAGTACCTAAGAATCGCTGGTAACCTTCGGGTTACTAAGTGGTGCCTCATGGGGGAAGGACTTCGGTTCTTCCCCCTTTTTTTCATTTTTAGGAGAAGACAATGGCAACGACCTTCACGACTGAGCTTGAAGCTGTCAACGTAATGCTCTCAGCGGTCGGTACGTCCCCTGTCAGCTCCATCACGGGGTCCGTGGGTGCTGACGTATCCATGGCTACCAACATACTTGAGGAAGTCAGGCGCGAGGTTCTGTCCCGCGGCTGGGTTTTCAACTTTGAACAGAAGGTCGAGCTGACACCGGACGGCAGCGACATCGTCACCCTGGCAGAGAATGTCCTGAGGATTGACGCGCACCCCGGCTACCACACGGACCTTGACATCGTGCAGCGCGGAACGAGCCTGTACGACAGGAAGAATCACACGACCGCGTTCACTGACTCTAAGCTGACCGTGGACATCATTTACCACCTGGAGTGGACTGCGCTCCCTGAAGCGGCCCGCCGTTACATGATGGTTCGAGCGGCACGGATATTCGCGGATCGCCTGGTGGGCTATAACCACCAACACGCCTTCAGCATGGCTGACGAGATCCAGGCGCTTGGGGACCTTAAGGAAACCGAGGGTGACACTGGTGACTTCAACATGAAGGACCACTGGGACGCTGCAAGAATCATTAACCGTGGTAGCCCGCTGAACTTGGTGAGCTTCTAATGCCTTTAGTAACCACGACTACCCCCAACATGCTTGGGGGCGTCAGCCAGCAGCCCGCGGAGCTTCGGTTCCCCGAGCAATGCGAGGAGCAGGAGAACGCGCTGGCTACGGTTATCGAGGGGCTTCATAAGCGCCCCCACACCGAACACCTGGGGGTCATGGGCAACGCGCCGTCAGGGGTGGCCTACTGGCACCTGATTAACCGCAGTTCGACGGAGCGCTACGCGGTAGGGGTGTCCAACGGGGACCTGGACGTGTACAACTTCACGGCCCCTGTCGATCAAGTACACATTCACGACACTGGAGGCGACCGGGTAGAAGCTGCCGACCTGACGTACCTTGCGACTGCGACCCCTGACACTGACATTGAATGCCTGACGGTGGGTGACTTCACCTGGGTCCTCAACAAGGCGATCCAGCCAAAGATGAAGTCGGCTACCTCGCCCGCTCGAAACAAGGAAGCCCTGGTCTTCGTGAAGACGGGCAACTACTCGACGGAATACAAGATCACCCTGTCCCTTTCGGACGGTGGTAGTGAGAGTACGGTTTCTTACACTACCAAGGACTCTTCGGATGCAGATAATGAACCTGACATACAAACCAGTAATATCGCGGCGGCTCTTGAGGCGGCATTGACGGGCGATGCAGGATTTGCGGGGGCTTACGGGGGTGTTTTAAGTCGTTCAGGTGACTTATTACCCACCACTGGACTCGACACCGACGACTGGACAGTTACCCGCGAAGGGTCTGTCATCCATATCCAGCGCGATGACTCAGCCGACTTCAGGTTCAGTGTTGAGGACTCCGTGGGTAACACCAATCTCATTGGGGCCAAGGACAGCATACAGACCTTTGCGAAGCTCCCCACCACCGCCCCTAACGGGTTCACGGTCAAGATCGAGGGTGAGCCTGACCAGAGCCTCATAGCTGCTGTTGTTGGCTACTACGTTAAGTTTGAGACTACAGACGAGGGTGACTTCGCCCAGGGTATCTGGGAGGAAACTATAGCGCCTGGTATCGAATACCAGCTCGACCCGACAACCATGCCTCACTTGCTGATCCGCAAGTCTGACCTCACGTTCCTGTGGACCCCGGCAGACGGGGCCACGCGCACCCAGGCTCCCGCCACCGCTGTGGACGTCCCCGGCTGGACGGAGCAGGCCGCTGGGGATGCTACGACAAACCCGCGACCTGACTTCGCCGCGACTTCCGCAGGCGCTGACGGCAACGCCCTCAGGGGCATCTCGTTCTTTCAGGATCGCCTGGTACTTATCTCAGGGGAAACCACCACCTTCTCCGAGAGTGGTGCGTACTTTAACTTCTTCAGAACCTCTGTCACGGACCTGCTGGACACGGCCCGCCTGTCGGTTATCGCGGCGCACCCCAAGGTGAGCCTGCTGAACCACGCGGTCCCCCAGAACGACCAGTTGCTGGTGTTCTCCCAGCTAACCCAGTTCGTTATCCGTGGTGGGCAGGACGGTACCCTGACACCTAAGAATGTATACGTTACCTCCGCAGGGGAATGGGAGAATATCCCGACGACCACCCCGGTTTCAGCTCAGAACTCCGTCTTTTTCCCTGCCCTGCGGGGTAACACCAGTTTGGTCAGAGAGATGTTTGACCAGTCCACCAGTGTGCGTACCCGCTTCTCAGCCCCCGAGCTGACGGCACAGATCCCCGCGTATATCCAGGGGACCATTACGAAGCTGGCGGTGAGCCAGACCGAGGACGCCCTCGCGGTACTCGCCTCTGGCGCCGCCAACACAATCTACTGCTACAAGTGGTTTATCAATGGTGACCGAAGGACCCAGAGTTCCTGGTGCAAGTTCACCCTGGGCGGCACGGGGACGGTAGTTAAACATATCGAATGGATTGACCAGGAGTTGTACGTTGTCACCGCCCGCACCACGGGTAGCGACTCAGACGTGAGCCTGGAGAGGCTGGACTTCGAGCCATACCTCGTGGATACCGACTCAGACTTCAGGGTCCGGTTGGACCGCAGGGTCATTAACACTGACCTGACCATCGGGTCTTACAACTCCGGGGCCAACACGACGACCGTGACGCTACCCTACGCGATCCCGGCGGGTTCCACGATGCAGGCGGTGACCCGCGAGTCAGGGGACACTGACGCGGGCGTACTTATCACGGTCAGCTCGAGTACCACTGGGACCCCCTCAGGGTCGGGCGGTACCCTGGTCCTCTCAGGGGACCATACGTCCACCCCGTTCTGGGTGGGCGAACAGTACACAATGAATTACACCTTCTCTAAGATTGTGCTGCAGTCAGGCACCGCCCAGGGAGCGCCTACTAAGGTAACTTCAGGGAGCTTCCGGTTACGCCACGGCACGGTAGTCTACGCGGGTTCGGGGTACTTTAAGATGGTGGTGACCCCGACGAACGGCAGCGCCTACAACTACGAGATGAGTGGTATTGTCGCGGGCGACCCCGAGGTATCACTGGGGAGCGTGACACTCGATGAGGGTGAGTTCAAGTTCCCGGTAATGGGTGACCACGAGCAGATAACAATAGCTATTACTAATGATTCACCACTGCCTTCACGGTTCCTGATGGCCGAATGGGAGGCGCTCTACCATACGAGAACGAGGCGCATCCGATTGTGATGCCCCACGTCCGTCTTTCGCTGGCTGCTGACTGTGAGTCCTTGGCGGGACAGTTGCGTCCAGCCGACCTAAAGGAGCTTCAAGCCCATAAGGTTACCCCCGAGGTAGCATTAAGAGTGGGCTATGAAGCCTCCACCCCTTGCTATACCGTCGAGCATGAGGGAGAGGCGATTGCCATGTTCGGTGTGTCACCCCTGACAGTGGGTGTCCCCGAGGGCGCGGGGGCCGTGTGGCTCCTGGGGTCAGATAGAATTAAAGATATACGAACCCGTTTCCTGCGTGAGAGCCGCAAGTGGCTTGAGGAGATCTCGAAGCCCTACGATCTCCTTGCCAACGCGGTACATGAAGAGAACGAGCTGCACATCAGGTGGCTCAAATTCCTGGGGTTCACGTTCGTTCGTAAGGTTTCACCGTTCATAGAGTTTGCGAGGATCAGTTGATATGTGTCTACCTACCCTGATTGCCCCGATGGTGGGGGCGTCCCTCACAGGCGGCGCCGGGATGATGGCAAATGTCTCGTTTGGTATGCAGGCCCTCTCGATAGCTTCCGGTTTACGGGGCGCCCAACAGCAGGCTGACGCCACCTACGACTACAACGTCAGGAAGCAGAACGCCCAGCTTGCCGCAAGTGTGAGTACCTCTACCCGCAACTACCAGAGGCTCCAGAACCTTCAGGACTCCCTGGGTCTGAAGACAGCGGCTGAGATCATGCAGTCTGCGAGTGTCTACCGGAAGTCTGTGGCGACCGCTGCTGTATCAGCCGCCGGGGCAGGCGTAGGCGGCGGGTCAACCCTTGCCGACATTAAGCAGGAGTTCGCCCAGAAGCAGGCTGAGTTTATCAGCCAGAAGGTATCCCAGCTCGACTATGACACCTACGACACCTTGCTGAGAATGGAAGATGTCGCGGCTCAACAGAAGGCTGTAACCGAGGGTACTATCTTCAGGCCCATAGCGCAGCCCAATCCGATGGCCGCATTCGCCCAGATTGCTTCTTCTGGTATGAATGCCGTTGAAAACTTCGGAACCTTCCCAGAGTTAGGGGACTAATATGGCACAAGGTAGAAAAGTAGTACCTATCGGCGGGATGCCCGTAGCGCAGCCCCAGGTCCGTAACGTCAACCTGGCAGCGATCCCCGGTGTCGAGGTGCCTATGGACGCTGACGCTGTAGACAATGCGGCTCTCCAGTTCAGCAAGGCGCTGGGAGAACTCGCGCCTTCCCTGGGCGCCCTGTGGCAGCGGGTAGAAGAGGCTAAGAAGAAGGGGTCTGGTAAGAGGGCGGCTCTCACCATAGGCGCCCTGACAAGGCCAGGTGGCGGGGGCTTTGGCTTCTCTCAGATCCAGAAGCTGACCCGCGAAGAGGCTGCTGCCTGGTTCAAGGCTGAGAAAGCTGAGGGGCGTTACCTTGAGATCCCCTACGATCCCACAGCGCGACCCGACGACTGGCTGAACTTCAAGGTCCTCGCAGGTAAAAGGTACCTTGCGAATGCGGGGCTTCGTGACGAGTTCCTCCACCCTGACATTATCGCCCAGTTCTCTAAGCCAGATATTGATGCTAACGCCCTCGAAGACTTCATCAGCGGAAAGATAGATGAAATCACGGAGGACATGAAGGGCAAGGAGAGCGCCCCGTTTCTCCTGGGTGTCCTCAGTTCCCTGCAGGAGGGTCCCAATGCCCTTATCCCCACGTTGCGGAAAAGGGTCGAGGCTCAGTTAACCAAGAACGCATCTATTCAGTTCGAGAGTGATGCTGTAGGCGCGACCCGTGAACTCTTTGGTGAGAACTTCTTCCGCGACTACTTGAACATGAAGAAGATGCAGTCTCACTTCGAGACTGACGAGTTCAAGGCTCTCAATATAGACCAGCAGAATGTACAGATAGAAGCGCACAACCTTGTTGTCGAAGACCTCGACCGGCAAAAAATGAATTTAGCCTTCTCGATGTCTGAGCTTTTTGGGGGACCTGCGAACATAGGGCGCCTGACCCCCATGGACGTGGCCCTCCAGGCAGCTCGTTTGGAAGGTCTGGAAATAGTAGATGATGACGATGATGGAGATTTCCGGCCATTCATTGAATTTCTCAGAGACATACCGATCTTCAAACTTGGCGAAGACGGCACCCCAGACCCTGAGGCTTTTGACAAGGCACTTGGAGATGACCACAGATTCGAGCATGGCATAGCAGCTATTGTGAAAGAGCTTCAGGCTAAGAAGAACCTGAAGAACGCCGACAAGGGTATCTCGACCCCCCAACTCCAGGGTGACCTGATCGGTCTTCTGACAGAAGCGGCTGATAAGAACTATGAAGAAACCAAGGGTTTAGGACGCCGTGGCTTCATAGATTGGGCGCGGGAGAACCAGGCCCAGATTATAGAAGAAGCTAAAAAGAAGGGGTTATCCCCCGGCCACCTATACGCAACCTTAGACGCTGCCGCACAAGAAGTAGAGCGAAACAACCGTGCAGCGCTCGGCCAGAAACCAGGGCAAGATGCAGCCGTGAACAATATGATGAGCCGTATTCAAGATGGGGATGGTACCGCGGCTTCTCTGAGGGCCGAGATTGCCGAAGGCGGGCATGAAAAGTTCGGGCGCGAAGGTACCATGAAACTCCGCGAGGCTCTTGACGCCCCCCTCAACAAGCTCAAGTTATCTGATACATACAAAGACATCAGAAGAACCCAGGGTGATAAGTTTGCCCGCGAAGCCGACAAGAACAAGTTTGGCGCATCGCACTGGGCGGCGCTTGTTGGTCATCGCGCCCGTATGCTTGCCGCCTTTGACGAGAAGCTCAAGTCCTTCAAGAAGGACGAAGAGGGTACCGCTGAAGAAAAGAGGGAGCGGTGGTTGTTAGAAGAAGCTAACGCCTGGGTAGATACTCACAAAGGCACGGTTAATGATGACCTCGAACGCCTTAAGAAGGCGTCAGTACTCACCGAACCCTCCCAGGTCGTGTCCTCCAGTTCTGAGAGTGGCACAGACATTCGAGAGGAAATCAGTGCAACCATTGACCTGGACTACCCAGATTATGCATCGACTGAATACGATGAAGACCTCGAGAAGCCGGTAGTTACGAAGAATAGTAGGGGTCGCCATGATAAGAAAGTCAGGCAGATTATCAGGGAAGTTAAAAGGAGAATCTCATCGTTTGTTCATCCCGATGGGAAAGACGGGCCTGTAAATGCCAGGCTCAGTGGCTTGAACGACATCCAGGTCAGGGAAGAAATAACGGACTGGGTACTTGATGACCTTCTCCCCGACCTTATTAAAGAGCAGCTCGATCCCCAGGTAGCCCCCGAGACTATCGGGGCTGAGGACGACAGGATGCGTAGGCTCCACAGCCGCTTCAGACCCTTCCCCAATGACGATGACCCACGCGGCAAGTCTGCCAAATCCCTGTCAACTAAGCCTGAGAATTTTGGAGCCATTGATATAAGTGGCGTTGAGGCCAGGGGGAACGGCGCTAATTACAAAGGACCGATTGCCAGTCAAAGAGTTGCCGTGAAGATCCTGGGGGAAATCTTAATGGCAGATCCACAAGACCCCCACCCCGACGATAGCTTCGCACTTGAGTTCACCAGGATGCTTGATAATCCAGGTGTGCCACGTGCGGGTTATCGACTAAGCGCCCCTTATACAACAAATAGCCCAGCCGACCTCCACCAGCAAGCTGCCTTCCTTTCTTTGTATCTCAGTGACCCCGAGCGCTATGAGGCCATAGAGGAATGGTTTGATATAGAAACTGAAATGGAAGACTGGGCTGTAGGCGCGTCTGCCTGGGGCCGTAGGATCGAGAACCGCGGAACTATGACCCAGCACCTGGGTAACATACTCATGTGGAAGGGCGTGTCTATCGAAGAGTTAACCAAGGACCAGATAGCATCAGGTGGTATCTCCCTCCAGAAACTATGGGTGGGGAAGGATCGCAACCGGGACATACCCTGGCAGTTCATGCCTATCGGGCCACACGGGAAAGTGAACGACACCAAGGAGTTCATTAAGTGGCAGGAAGACGCCCACAAAAAGGTAGAGAATAAAAAAACAGGGGAAATAACCACGATCCTGATGCCCACAAGTGAATGGAGTGATGACAACCCCTACAAGCGCCTTGTGACAGACGTCCTTCAGCTCTCTGAAGATGAGATTAAGGCAGGGGGTTACGAAGAGGGGCAGACAGAGGTCGGCCTCTTCTGGGCCTCCCAGGCCAGCGTAAGGTTATTGCGGGACCGTACAATGCAGCACCGCGCCAAAGCTGTTGAGGGCCTTGTGAGGACTGCCGAGGCTAACTTCCCTGAAGATCGTAGTGTCCTACTTCAAGCTCTTGATAAGGGGCTTCATACATTCCCGAACTTCACGGGCAGGGCGCCTGAAAGAACGAGTCCCTGGATGCGTCACGCCATAAAAAACAGTCAAGCCTTTAACAAGTAGGAACCCAACTATGCCAGATATTCCCATTTACTCCCTGTTGCCGAGTGCTGCTCGAGCTGCGGGTGGGAAGTTATCGTCACCTGACATCCAGGGGATGCACCCCGATGACTTTGGGGGCTTGACGGTCCCCCAGGGGGCGCCCGATTCTTTCGGTGGCCTTGACTATGTGGGTGACGCAGCAGCCTCGATCCCCCGCGGGGTGGCAGGCGCTATCGAGGGTTTGCTGGAGATCCCCAGCGATGTCGTGGGCCTCTTTACTGAAAGTGGACAGCTCTATGATATCCCTGACAACCTGGGCCTTGGGCGCTCCAAGACCTTTGTGGGTGGGTTAGCTGAAGGCTTCACCAACTTCCTTGTACCTGCTAAGTTCGCTACTTTAGCCGTCAAGGGCGTCAAGGTGGGCGCCATGGGTGTTAAGGGTGCTAAGAACGTCAAGTGGCTGGGGAAGTACAAGAAGAGCAGTGCGCTCATAAAACAAGAAAAGGCCCTCCTGAAACAATTTGGTCGCGGGAAGTCACGCGGCCTCCGCAAAGCCCTGCGCTCACAGGATGAGTTGGCGTACTACGAGAAGGCTGCTAAGGCTTCTGGGTGGGGCAATGACCAGATCAAGGCGATGGTGTTCTGGGACAAGATCAAGCCGTGGGCCGTGGGAGTCGGTACTGACCTCATGGTATTTGATGCTGACGAGCGCCGCCTGAGTAACCTCATTGAACATTACCCCTCTCTGCAGAACCCGATCACCGAATGGCTCTCAGCCAAGGAAGGTGACAACCGTGTCCTCAGTCGCATGAAGAATGCGCTGGAGGGTGTGGGGATTGGTGCCGCCCTGAGCTTAACACTCAAGGGTCTTGGTTACATCGGGCGCAGGACCAAACTTCTTAACGACAAGAACGTAAGCGCCCGCGAACTGTCCGACGAGGTTGTCGAGCAACAGAAGAAGTACCAGGAAGACTTCGATAACGCCGAGGAGATCTTCGAGAGCGATTCCAAGATCTTCAAGGTAGACGAACTGGACCCCCACCGGGACATACCTGAGCGGGACGCTGCGCCTGAGGTGGAAGCCAAGGACGTTGACACCAAGGCTGTTGAGAAGGCCGAAAGACGCGCAAAGAAAGTGAGGGACGAGGTCAGCGACCTGGAGAAGCGCGTTGATAAGAGACAACTGGAGCTTGAGCGCCAGTCTCCTGACGGGACGCTGGAGGGCTTCGCCCGTATGGGCAAGAACCAGCGAAAGGCTGTTGAGGCCCACCTGAAAAGGAAGGGGAAGCTGGAAAAGGCCAAGACGAAGTTAAAGGGTCGTGAAAAGGAACTCGAAGATCTTACGGGTGAACGTGTAGCCGCTGACGAACCCTCGAAGCCCGTCAAAAACATTTGGGAAATGACGGTCGAAGAGTTTGAAGAGGCTGCAGCGCGTGGGAAAATAAACAAAGCTACAGGAAAAACTCTACCCGGAGAAGCAGAAGCTCAAAGCCCCCTGACGATGGGGGAAATAAATCAATACTCCCCAGACGATATAGCGCACTTCTACTCTGAGCGGGTGAAAAACTCTGAGTATTGGGAGTTAAGGGACGAACCGGATGGGTCACGCGCAGCTCAAGAAAACCCCAGGTTCGCCGCCGAAGAGGGTCTACAAGATCTTGTAGAGGACGCCGTACTGGAAGGTAGGCTCCCCGACGATTATATGATACCCACTAAGCCTCAAAAGACTAGAGCCCAGCGGGTAGAGGCTGAAACCAAGCAGGCCCAACTGGCAGCTTCACGCTCTAAGGATATCCCGGTTGCGGAGCTTGATAAGGGCCTACGCGAAGCGGTGGACACCGTAGATGAGGGTGGGCTTATCAGGGCCGTGCAGGACGCGATGCCTGAGGGTAAGACGCCTATAACGGACCCAGAGATCCGGGCGCAGATGGAGGACGAGGTCCTTAAGCTGCTCCAGCACTCTGAGAAGGCTGAGTTGTTTGACCTCGCCAGCGACATTGCGAAGGCCCGCCTGGCCGGTGAGGACGCAACGGAACTTGTAGCTCGCCTGAACCAGCGGGTCAGCGAGATCATATCTCCCCATATCCAGAGCAGTCGGGAGTTGCTCGAGCGGCAGGCCAAGCTCCACCAGGAAATACGAGCTGACGACGCCCGTGTCGAGGCTCGTGAAACCAACCTCAATATCTTCCCCGGCATGGACCCAGCGCAGGCGCGGTTCCGTGAGATCGGGATCAACGCGCACACCGAGGGTAGCCTGACGCTCACAGAGGCTGAAGGACTCGTCAAGTTACTGGACGAGGCTAACGCGGGTGACGCTGACTTCCTTGTCGCCATTGACGGCGTCATTAACGTGGCGTCCCTGGGGTCCCGTGCGAACCACCAGCTCATGCAGGTCTACCTGACAACCAAGCAGATCAACAACAGGGTAGACCACAGGGGCAGACCCATTACTGATGACATGGACTTTGACGAGCGCACTGCTGTTGAGGCTGTGTCTCGCCTGACCAACAGTAAGCTCTCCCCCAGCCAGGTGACGCAGAACCTGAACGCCATTGCCCAGCAGATTGGTGAGGGCAGTCTCCAGGCACAGGCGTATCTTGCCTACATTGACCGCTACCTTGACGACCTGCAGCAGTTCTACTGGGCGGCTAAGGCTGACGAAGGGGACCTTCTTAGTATTGCCGATCCCCGGCGGGGCGAAGCGAAGATTGTCAAGACAGCGGGTGAAGAGGTTTCGTGGGATGGCGCGGCTCTCAGAAAGCACCTCAAGGTCACCCGCGAACAGGCGCTCTACGAGCTGGGCCTGCGCTACGAGGAGGCGTGGGGTATGCTCACGGCCTTCGGTAACGTGCGCCGCGAAACGGGACGCGCTCTCAGGCGCTACCACACCCGCTCTTCCCGGTTGGTATCGGAAGCTGTACGGGACGATGTGGTCACGGGCCTGGGTGGCAAAGACAAGATAATGGCAAACGGCGACAAGCTGTTTGAGGCTCGTGGTGGCGTAGGAGATACCGCGAAGTCTAACTCAGCGGCCCTGGGTCTTCTTGAGTCATACGACCGTGGGCGGCGGGCTGTCTACTTTATGAATGAATGGTTCGTGAACTCGATTCTGTCGGGAATTCCCACGATGACCACGAATACCCTGGGTAACCTCAGTGTCGCGCTCTACGGCCCCCTCGAACTCATGATGGGCGGGGCGGTCCTTAAGGGCGTCCGTGCCGTCAAGGGCAAGTCTACTGAAGAAGCCAGCAAGATGGTGGCCCAGGGGTTCTCTGAGTTCACCCAGCTTTTCCACCAGTTCAGCGAAGCTATTAAGTACTTCGGCAGGTCGTGGAAAAAGGGCGACTTCATACTAGACCAGCGGCACGGGACGCTTGATATACCCGACCAGATGAAGAACTCCATTGGAGCTGA
>VTLG01002520.1_pt1 | contig 27481 bp, 50 predicted proteins | sample 4694571 | NCBI WGS metagenome assembly VTLG01 (sample SAMN12604809, study PRJNA352737) | marine metagenome | biome: ENVO:00000447; feature: ENVO:00000209|ENVO:00000569|ENVO:01000036; material: ENVO:00002151; isolation source: viral sequences binned using virsorter ...
GAAAAAAAGTATGGTACTGAAGAACAATTAGAAAAACAACTGAGAGAGAGGATAGAAACATGGAACGCAATAGTGGGTATTTTTTAGTATGGAGAAAGATTTGGAAATCTCCTGTATTTAAAAATCTTAAACAATGTGCAATATGGATATATATGATTAGTCAGGCAACTCACAGAGATAAGACCCTGAACTTTTTAGACAATAAGGTATTTGTTAAAAAAGCTGAGTTAATATTTCCATTAAGAAAAAATGCTGAGATATGGGGTATTACATATTCTGAGATGAGGACTTTCATCAAGAGGTTGAAGAATAGGAAGATGATTAATGTCAGAATACACCACCTTTTACCCACCTCTAACCACCCTAGTAGAAAAGTAAGTATAATTGAGTGCTTAAACTATGACAAATATCAATACTTAGAGGATGTGCAACCACCTCAACACCAGCTTCAACGCAATACTAATACCATAACTAATACACATACTAATATTAGTATAGGGTCAAGCAAGGATGTGAATAATGGGTATAAAAAAGTTGGCGAATGGGGGGAGTATCATTTGCTAGAAAAAGCTGGAAAACAGTATTTAAAACACAAGTGGAAAGATGAACCAATAAAAGAATACCAATGATAGGTTTGTTGCGTATTTTTAAATATGTCAGAAAAAGATTGATTAAGCTGTCTATTGAAAATAAAATGCTAAAAAGGCAACTAGAATATTACAGAGCAATAGTAGAATCAATAGATAAGAGCAAACATTAATGGTTAAAAAAAAGTCAAAATTTAGACACATTTCAATAAACAAAAAAAAGTTTTATTTTTACGAAATCAAGTGGTGGGATATTTTGGGAGACTCAGGACACGCAAGTTCAAAAGAATTTGATGCTATGAAACCAGCTTTGATGACAACAACAGGTTATGTTTATTCTAAAGATAAGAAACATTTAAAAACATTTGCTAGTTATGATGAGAACGAAGAAAGTTTTAGTGATAGAAATGTCTTTCCTATTGGTTGCATTAAGGAGTTAAAAAAGATAGAGATATAGGATTATGAAATCCGACATAAATAAGGCAGAAAAGAAGAAACAATTAGGCAGACCACATAAAGCTATAGATGAAAAAATATTAGCAAATTTAAGTCAGATTGGTTGCACACAAGAAGAAATAGGTAGCATTGTAGGAATATCAGCAAGAACATTACAAAGAAGATTTGCCGATTTATTAGAGGTTAATAAAAACAAAGGTAAAGCTAGTTTAAGAAAAAGGATGTACGAAAAAGCTATGAAAGGTAATGATAAGCTTTTAATTTGGTTAAGTAAGCAATACCTAAATATGTCTGATAGAATACACAACACAAACACTACTGAACCTTTACCATTAATCATAGAAGCTAAAGCAGAAGAAGTTAAAGACTTGAATGGCAAAGAAAAAGGGTAATATATTTGGTAAAACTGTTGCTTATGAATCTAAAGCTAAATTTAAAAAAACATCTATAAGCAAACGCAGACCAAAATTTAGTTCGATGAACAAATCTAAAAAAAGATCATTCAAAGCTTATAATAGGGGTGGAAGATGAATAAAAGATCAAGCTTCTATCCCAATGGAGAGTTTATTCCATATCAAATGCCACAGGATTTTAGACCATCACAAGGTAGAGGTAGTTGTGGGAACTGCGGACTATATTCAAATAAACATGGCTTCTGCGGAGTATGGAGAACTAGAGGAGTCAAAGATACTTATGTTTGTAATAAATGGCGACAAAGACATTTTAAAAGATAATGTGTAAATATATTATATTATTATTACTGTCATTTGAGGGAGAAGTTATTAAAGAAAGGTTAGAATTTACAAGACCAATAGATGTCCATGAATGTATGGATTTAGGAAACGAACACAGAGAACAAATATCTATTTACGATGAAAAAAGAAATGCTTGGTTTTTAAAAGATGGTCGTGGCACATTTCAAGGTTTTATTTGTGAATGATGTATGGTATTGACAAATTATGTCATTACATGGAAATAGAAAATTAAACAAACCTTTTAGAACACCATCTGCTTCAAAGAAGTTTGGAGTTTATGTAAAAAATAAAAGATCAGGCAGAGTACAGATAGTTAGATTTGGTGCGAAAGGAATGCCAATTCGAAAAAATAATCCTACAAGACAGAGAATGTTTTTTGCTAGATTTAGACCTATCTTGGCAAAAGTTAGAGGACAGAAAACATTATCTCCAGCTTATTGGGCTATGCAATCATGGAAGAAAGGATTTAAAATATAATGGCACTTAAAATATCAGAAGAATCAAAAGTACAAATGCCAATGAAAACAGTTTTATCTCTGTTAAGTATGGTTGCTATTGGAACATGGGCTTATTTTGGTATTGTTGAATCTCAAAACAGAATAACTACAACACTAGAACTTATGCAAAAAGATGTTGAACACAACACAGAATTTAGAATTAAATGGCCAAGAGGACAGATGGGTAGCTTACCAGCAGACTCAGAGCAGTTTATGATGATAGAGGATTTATATAAAACAACGGATAGATTAAATAAACATATTGAGTCTATGGCCTTAAACAAAGTTAATATTGAATTTTTACAAAAACAAATGGAAAAAGTTTTAACTGATATTGAAAAGTTAAAAGATTCAAACAGAGAAATGAAATATACAAATGGAAGTAGTCAATGATTGAATCGGTTATAGCTTTATTAATGTTTGTAAATGGAGAAATTAAGGAGCATAGAATACAAGATAATATGGCTTCTTGTTTGCGAGGTAAAAGAGAAGCTGAAAGAACTTTTAGCGAATCTGTATCTTATAAATGTTGGAGAGGTAAAGCTGAAACAGAAATATATATGGGAGAAAAATCAATTAAAAAAATAATTTTAGATTAATATGATTGACGAAGATAGGACATACGAGAACGAAGTGAGAATTATAAATGATAGATTGGGTGTTACAAAAAATAGAAAAAATAACAAGGGCAATATTCCATTGGACTTGGAGAGTTCAAACACACCGAAAATACAAAAGGAAAAAGTAAATGGAATTTGTTCTGACAATGATCATGTGTGCGTATGTGGAAGCTAAAACTACCTGTATGCCACCTTTTAGAATTGAACAAACCTATAAAGATGGTTATTCTTGTATGTTAGATGGTTATACAAAAGCTTATGATAAGATTGTTGAATTAGGCAGAGACGATGTTAATAAATATAATATCTACATAAAATTTGGATGTAATGAAAATAACATTAACAAAACCACAACATCTCATATCATCATCAAGTAAAAGATTTAGAGTATTAATATCAGGTAGAAGATTTGGCAAAACATATCTTGCTATAACTGAAATGATGAAATACGCATCAAAGCCAAATCAAAAGATATGGTATGTAGCACCAACTTTAAAGATGGCTAAAGATATTTGTTGGAGTCAGTTAAAAGAAGTTCTAAATCAATTTAATTGGATAGAAGATATAAACGAAACTACACTTACAATAACTATAAGAAAAACAAATAGCACAATATCTCTAAAGTCTGCTGATTTACCTGATACACTTAGAGGTACAGGTTTAAATTTTCTTATATTAGATGAATTTGCAGATATAGATAAAAGAGCATGGTTTGAAGTATTAAGAGCATCAGTATCAGATACACTTGGTCATGTTATGATGTGTGGAACTCCAAAAGGTTATGGTAATTGGAGTTATGAAATGTATCTTAAAGGAAAGCAAGATCCTGAGTGGGATAGCTTTCAATTTACTACATTACAGGGTGGTATGGTTACACAAAAAGAACTTAATCAAGCTAGACAAGACTTAGATCAAAGAACATTTAGACAAGAGTTTGAGGGTACTTTTGAAAATTATGCTGGAGCAATATATTATAATTTTCATCCAATAGAGTCAGTAGTTCAAAAAGTTATTGATTATACTAAACCTTTCCATATTGGTATGGATTTCAACGTTGACCCAATGAGTGCTTGTGTAAGTCAAATAGAAAAAGATAAGATATATATAGTTGATGAAATAGTGATTTATTCAAGTAATACTGATGAAATGGTGCAAGAGATAAGAGATAGGTATGGAACTAAAGTACCAATATTTATTTATCCTGACCCAGCATCAAAACAAAGAAAGACATCTGCTGGTGGTAGAACAGATTTATCTATTTTAATTAATGCTGGTTTTAATGTAAAAGTAAAATCAAGACATCCAGCAGTAAGAGATAGAATCAATGCAGTAAATTCTAAATTGAAAGATACTAATGGGAATAGACATATTTTTATTAGCAAATCTTGCAAAACATTGATAAAAGGATTACAAAGACAAACATACAAGGAAGATACAAATATTCCTGACAAAGAGGATGGATTTGACCATATGAACGATGCTTTAGGTTACATGATTGATTACATAAAACCTTTAGTAGTTCAGATGCCAAGTTCACGACCTACAAGATGGACAATGAAATAGATTATGGCATATTCACGAGACGAAGCATTTGAAGTACACAAAGATTATAAAGAAAATGTAAATCAATGGGAATATTATATTAGATCATTTAATGGTGGATATGATTACACACTTGGTCAATATCTTAACAGATACAATTTAGAATTAGACAACGAGTTTAATCAAAGACTTGCTAATACTCCATGCGATAATCATTGTAAAAACATTATTCAAATCTACTCATCATTTTTATTTAGAGTAAAAGCATCAAGAGATTTTGGTGCTATGGCTGATGAACCTAGTTTAGAATCATTCTTAAAAGACTCTGATTTAGATGGAAACCATTTTGACTCTGTAATGAAACAGGCTCAAAATTATGCTTCTATTTATGGACATTGTTTTATGGTTTTAGATAAACCAAAAGTAACGACAAACACTAGAGCAGAAGAACTAGATCAAAACATAAGACCTTACATATCAATATTAACACCTGAAAATGTTTTAGATTGGAATTTCAAAAGAGAAATAAATGGAAAATACACATTAGATTATCTGAAAGTAAGAGAAGAAGTAGATAAGGATGGTGGTACTTACTTTAGATTATGGTATCTTGATCGGATTGAAACTGTTTATGCAAAGTCAGACAGAGACGAGCCGACAGTAATAGATACTGCCGATAATCTGATTGGCAAGATACCAGCAGTTATCTTATACAATTCCAAATCGCATAAAAAGGGAATTGGTCAATCAGACCTTACTGACATAGCTGATTTGCAAAAAGCTATCTACAATGAGTTATCAGAAGTAGAACAGCTTATAAGATTAACAAATCATCCTAGTTTAGTTAAGACTCCATCGGTAAATGCTAGTGCTGGTGCTGGTGCTGTAATAGAAATGCCTGAAGAACTAGAACCAAACTTAAAACCATATCTACTTCAACCATCAGGGCAAAACTTACAAGCTATTATGGAATCAATAAATAATAAAGTTAATGCAATAAATAGAATAGCGCATACAGGAGCAGTAAGAACAACTAAACAAGCAGTATCTTCAGGAATAGCTTTACAAACAGAATTTGAATTACTTAATGCAAGACTTTCAGAAAAAGCAGACAATCTACAAATAGCAGAAGAACAAATATTTAGATTATATGCATTATTTCAAAATGCTACATTTGATGGCGAAATAAATTATCCTGACTCATTTAACATTAGAGATTATGCTACTGATTTAATTTACTATCAACAAGCTAAGTCATTAAGTATTGGGTCTCCTACATTTATGAAAGAAGTAGATAAAGAGATTGCAAGAGCAGTAGTAGATGACAACGAGAAACTAAACGAGATATTTAATGAAATAGATTCAGCTTCAGAAGTTGGTCAATTTACACAAGACGAAACTGAACAAGAAGATCAAGAAGTAGAGCAAGAAGAAATTTAAAAAGGCGACCATTTCTGATCGCCTTATTTTAACTTAATCTATTCTTTTCTTTTGCCAACTATTAGATTTTACTTTATACTTTTTTTCTATAACTTTTTGGATTGAGTGCCAGATTTGACTTTCTAATTTTTTATCTGGTTCTTTAGAAGTATCAGTAACTCCATAATCAACAAATGATCTTCTGTTGGTTATCTTAATTGTAATAATTTTTTCATCAATTATTTCATTAGGATAATCAAACATCAGTTTCATAGCTAAATCTAATGCTGGAGATTTAGTTTCTTTATTCATATATTTTACCTCCTTTTTTTTTATTTACCCATTATACCATATTCACTTTTTCAATTTTTTTGTTTTTGACCAATTCATTAAAAAGTAGTCGATTGAAATTTTTGGGTGTTAGCTGGTTGATGCGACACTAAAACACTTTTTGCGTTTTTGATGTTTTTTTGATAAGACAATTTTTATGTCAGATATAGTACAAAAATCAACAGAATATCGAATCAAACAAATTGAGATAGCAGAAGCAAATTATTACAGATCACTTGTAAAAGCTTTAGATAAAATAGAAAGAGAAGTTGTAGCATTAGCAAATAAAGATTTAAGAAGAACTACTGATGGCAGACTTATAGAACTTCAAAGTGCAATAGCAATTAGACCAAAAATCAAAGCGATACTTGATAGAGAATATTTAGCTTGGTCAGATACAGTTGTTAGAGAGGGTTTTACTAAACAAGCAAAAAGAGTTGAGAAAGCATTTAAAAGAATAGGTAATATTCCTGTTGAGTTTCAAGAACTTACAAAAGGAGATTTAGCCTTAGTCAAAAATCTAAAACAACAATACTTTACACAGTTTAAAGATGTATCAAATACATTTACTAGAAAACTATCAGAGGTTACATATCAGAATGTATTAGTAGGAAATGAATTTACAGAATTAGAAAAAGAACTTAGACAAACCATCAATGGTATCTATGCTAGTTCAGATGATGCAGAAGCACAAAAGCTTATAGATTACATAAATAGAAACAAATACAACAAGTCTAAAAAGGCACAAGTAGATAGATCAATTCAAACATTACAGACAAAATTTGCAAGAGACAGAGCTGGAGAAAATATGAAAAGATATGCTAGTCAAATATTAAATGATTCTTTACGAGATTTTGATGCAACCTTAAACTTCAATAAATCAAGGGATGCTGGGCTGACTTTTGTTAAATACTATGGAGATGTAATACCAACAACTAGAGAACTTTGCAAAAACCTTGTAAATGGAGTATATAACAAAAGAAAAGGTGGACTTTTTACCATCAACGAGATCAAGGATTTATGGCAAAGTAGATCATGGTCAGGTAAGAAATCAGGCAACCCACTTGTAGTAAGAGGTGGGTATAATTGCAGACATCAGTTTAGTTATGTCAATCCTGATTGGTATGATAGTAAAGGCGAACTTATAATATAAATAAATAGGAGAAACAATGTCAGACGACACACAGGTTAATCAACCGAAAAATGATGTTCAGGAAGCTGAAGTTAAACAAACTCAAACTGACGAGAAACCAACACCAACATTTAATCAAGAAGATGTAGATAGAATTGTCAAGCAAAGACTAGAAGCTGAGAAGTCTAAACATCAAAGAATGTTAGACGAAACTAAGAAACAGGAACAAGAATTAGCAAGAGAAAAACAAATTGCTGAAGCAAAAACAAAAGCTGATTTAGAAAATCTTATGAAGCAAAGGATAGCTGATAAAGACAAAGAGTTAGCTGATTGGAAAGCTAAAGTAAAAACAATTAATGTAGATAATTCTTTATTAGCAATCGCTTCTAAAAATAATGCTATTGCTCCTGACCAAGTAGTATCTTTGTTAAAGAGTGAAGTTAATTATAATGATGATGGTCGAGTAGAAATACTTGATAACAATAAGAATATTCGTTATAACCCAAAAGGGGAATTATTAACATTAGAAGAAAGAGTTAATGAATTTTTAGATGCTAACCCACACTTCCGAAAAGGGTCATTGTCAGGTTCAGGTAGCCTGAATAGTGTTGAGGGAAAAGCTGTCAAACCTTTCAAAATCAGCGATTTAGATATGAGCAAAGCAGAAGATCGCCAAAAGTATGCTGAGTATCGCAAACAAAGAGACTCTGCTCCTGTTCAGATTAATTTAACAAATAACAAATAAAGGTAAATAACAATGGCAAACGAAAGCACAAGTTCTACACTCTCGGAACTATATACTGAGATCGTAGCAGAAGCATTGTTCGTAGCAAGTGAAAGATCAATTATGAGACCACTTGTAAGAAACTATGCTGTCACAGGTGGTGGAAAGTCAGTTGAAGTTCCAATTTACTCGGCAGTTTCTGCGTCAGCAGTATCGGAAGCATCTGATTTATCTAACACAGCAATAGACCCAACATCAAAAACAATTACTTGTTCAGAGCATGGGATAATGACAACTCTTACAGATTTAGCAAGAAATTCAGCACCAAGAAATGTTGCTGGAGATATTGGTAGATTATTTGGAGAAGCTATTGCAAAAAAAATTGACAAAGACTTGACAGCTTTATTCGGTGGTTTTTCAACAACTGTCGGTTCAGCTTCAACAACTATGTCAGCAAGTTTAATCTTCCAAGCAGTTGCTAAATTAAGAGCAAATGCAGTACCGGGAGATAACTTAAATGCTGTAATCCATCCACAAGTCGCATTTGACTTGAAATCAGGTCTTACAAATACATTTGCTAACCCAAATCCGGGTGTTGGTAATGAAGCATTAAGATCAGGTTTAGTAGGTCAAATAGCTGGTGTGAATATATTTGAAACTTCAAATATGACAGACTCATCTAGTAATGATCCGGGAACAACAGGAGATTACAAAGGTGCAGTATTCCACCCTGACGCATTAGGACTAGCGATGATGCAAGATTTAAAAATCGAAACTCAAAGAGATGCTTCTCTAAGAGCAGACGAGATTGTTGCAACAGCAGTTTATGGTGTAGCAGAGTTAAACGACACTAATGGTTGTGAAGTCGAAGCAGACTCAACAATCCAATAATAAGTCATTTATAAGGGCGAGAAATCGCCCTTATATTAAATAGGAGAATTTATGGACATAAAATTAACAAATGGCAGAAAAATAATAACTAAAGACAAAAAGTATTACGAAGCTAATATAGGATTTTATCAAAGAAATGGTTTTACTCCTGTTGATGAAGTTAAAAAACAAATTAAAAAAGCGACAGTAAAAGACATTTCTGATAATGTAGTTAAACTTAAACCAAAGAGAAAAAAAAATGTTAAGAAAACTAAAAAAAAAAATTAGAAGATTTATTGATTGGATTATGGGTATTAGATAATGGCTAATTACACAGGTGCAAATGTAATAACTGCAAGTGATGTCACTAAGTATCAACCTGATGCTTTTGGTTTTGGTATTGCTTCAACAGATACAGAAGCTACTAATTTCTTTGCACAAACAACAAATGATATTCTAAGACAGCTAAGAGTAGAATGGTGGCAAACTTACAAAACAAATATATTTACAGATATTACAGTATTAAATACTGCCGAAATGGTAGATACAAAAGTAAATTTAGATCAGTTTGAAAGGGCTGGTGTATATTTATTTTTAGGTAGATTTCTTTGTCCAGCATTAACTAAGTTTAGACCTGAAACTGAAAAAGATAGATTTGAAAGAATGGGCGAGTTCTATATGTCAGAATACAATAAAGAATGGAGAACAATTTTAGAAGATGGTGTTGAGTACGATGAAACAGGAGATGGCACTATACAAGTTTCTGAAAGAGAACCTTTACATGGATTTAGAAGATTGACTAGATAATGGCTTTAGATTTAAAGATTAAAACTAACGCACAACAAATATCCAAAAGATACAGCAGATTACAAAGTAAGTTTCCAAGAATAATTGATAAAGGATTATTACAAGCTGGTTTTCATTTGCTTGACATTATAAGAACTAAAACAGCAAAAGGTATTGATTTTAGAAATGTGCCATTTGCACAATATTCTGAGTCTTATAGAAAACAATTACAGAGAGAGGGTAAGCCACTGAAAGTAGATTTGTTTTATTCAGGTAGAATGTTAGGTGCTTTGACTCCATCAGGTAGAACTATTAAAAAAACAGGTAAAGGTAAAATTTCTGTTGGTTTTTCTAATGCACAAATGAGACAAAGAGCATTATTTAATCAAGTATTAAATACACCAAAAAGAGAATTTTTTGGCTTTAATGATAGAACAGAAAAGATTATAAGTAAGCAATTCAACAGATTTATAGAAAAAGAATTACAAAAGTTTAAATTATGAGTGTACGAGAAAATATTGCATCCAATTTACTATCAACTATCTCAGGTATTAGTAGCCCAATAACAATTAAAAAAGCAACTAGACAACCTTTTCAATTAGACGAATTATCAGACAAACAATATCCAGCAGTAATAGTTCAAACATCTGAAGAAACTAGAGAAGATGCTGAGATGGGAAGTGGTGCAAAAACTAGAATAGGTAGTATTGATTTTGTAATATTAGGTTTTGTTAAAGGTGCTGAAGTTAATATTGATACTAAAAGAAATCAATTAATCACAGCTATTGAAACAGAGTTAGAATCTGATATTACAAGAAGTGGCAACGCACTTGATACAGAAGTGACAAGTGTAGAAACAGACGAGGGTACATTGTTTCCTATTGGTGGTATTAGAATGGTTGTTAGATGTACTTATGAGTTCCAAGCTGGAACACCATAAACAAGGAGAATAGATGGCAAATAGAGATAAAATTATTGATAAGATAGAAAAGAAAATAGACAGCATTGAAAAATTACATGACAAAGAATCAATGATGTGTGAAGAAGTTAAAGACTTACTTGCTGATTTGAGAGACCAAGAAGAAGATGAGAAATGGGAAGATGACTCAGAAGAAGATTTTGATGAAGATATGGATGACGAAGATATTGACGATGAAGAAGATAAATAATATAAAGCATTATGGCTAAAGACATTAAATTATATAAAGGTAATTCAGAAATAGTTATTAATGAATCTAATCTTGAACATTTTTTAAGTTTAGGCTATAAGGAACAAAAACAAGAACAACAATCAAAAAGTAAAAAGGACAAAAAATGGCAACACATCACGGAAAAGAAGGAGTTGTAACAGTTGGTGGAACTGGTGTTGGGGAACTAACAGGGTTTACACTAGAAACAACTGGAGATGTAGTAGAGGACACAGCTTTAACAGATGCAACTAAATCTTTTGTTGCTGGTAGAACTTCATTCTCTGGTACTTTAGAAATGCACTTTGACGAAACTGATACACCACAAACAAATTTAACTGCTGGTTCTTCACTCGCTTTTATTTTATTACCAGAGGGTAATTCAAGTGGCGACAGAAGTTTTACTGGAACAGGAATTGTAACTGGTATGTCTGTAAATAACTCAATGGACGCAATTATCTCTAGAACTGTTACTTTTCAAGGAACTGGTGCATTAACAATAGGAACTGTATAATCCTAATTTATGTCAGTTATTGATAGAGTAAAGACTCATTTTGAAACTCTTAAAACTATCACTATTGAAGTTAGTGAGTGGAAAGATGAGCATGGTAATTCGAGTATATTTTATTCTGAACCACTTACCCTTGAAGAAAAAAACATAATCTTTAAGAAGTCTAATAACTTTCAAGACTTAACTGTTCTTGTTGATTTGCTTATAATGAAACTCCAAGTTAAGAATGACAAAGGAGAAATGATTAAAGCATTTAGCCCAGAAGATAAATTTGCATTAAGAAAAAAAGCAGATTCAAATGTTATATCTACTATTGCTAATCAAATCTTATTAGACACCAATTACGAGGAAGCCGAAAAAAAGTAAATAGCGACCCTGATGTCAGGTCGCTTCTAGCCATCGCAGACAGACTTCATTTAACAATCCAACAAGTTCTTGATATGCCAGTTAGCCATTATAATCTTTGGTTAGCATACTTGAAAAAAGAGCAAGATGAGTATAAAACCAAACAACAACTGGCAGAAGCAAGGAAATATAAATAATGGCTAATCAAAAACTTAATATAGACATAGTAGCACGAGATAAAACTAAACAAGCTCTTGGCAGAGTGCAAGGTGCTTTAGCAAAAGTTAAAGGTGCTGTTTTTAATTTACAGAGTGCATTTGTTGGATTAGGTGCTGGTTTAGTAATTAGAAATTTAGTTAATACAGGGAGAGAATTAGAAAATTTACAAGTCAGATTAAAGTTCTTACTTAAAGATACAAACGAGGGTGCAAAAGCTTTTGAAAACATGACAAAGTTTGCATCGCAAGTTCCTTTTTCATTAGAAGAAATACAATCAGGTGCGGGAATATTAGCAACAGTTACAGATAATGCAAATGATTTACAAAAAATGTTAGAGATAACAGGTAATGTTGCGGCAGTTACAGGTTTAGATTTTAGAACTGCATCTGAACAAATACAAAGATCATTTAGTGCTGGTATAGGTGCGGCAGATTTATTTAGAGAAAAAGGTGTTAGAAATATGCTTGGTTTTAAAGCTGGTGCGACAGTATCTATTCAAGCAACAGTACAAGCATTTGAAAATGTTTTTGGTAGAGGTGGTAGATTTGGAAAAGCCACAGATGATTTAGCAAGAACATTTGGTGGTACATTGTCAATGCTTGGAGATAAAATCTTTACATTTAAAAAGAATTTATTAGATGCTGGTTTCTTTACAGAGTTAAAAAATCAATTTGGAGATTTAGATAAATTTTTAGAAAAAAATGCAGAAGAATTAGAAAGAATAGCAATTGTTATTGGAACGAATTTAGCACAAGCAACAGTTACAGCCGCTAAAGGAATAAAATTATTAGCAGATAATTTTAGAGACTTACAATCTGCTTTAGGATTATTGCTTATAGCTTTAGGCGGAACTGTAAAAATGATTGTTGGTTTGGGTTTAATAGTAAATGATGTTAACAGAAGAATAAAAGAATTACTTGGAAATGTAAAAGATACAGTTGAGGAAACGCAAAAATTATCAGATATACTTTCAGGTGCAGATGCTAATGAGGGTTTTGTAGAACCTTTAGAATCAGCTTTACAAATTATACACGACTTTGAACACGAATTATCAGTTAGAGTTCCAACCGCAACACAAAAAGCTATTGAAAAATTTAAAGAATTAAATAGTGGTGCAATTAAAAATTTAGAAGATAATTTTAAAAATATAAGAATGATTATTGTCGAGGGTATTGATAGTGGCATTACAAAGATGTCACAAGGATTGGCAAGAGCATTTGTATTTGGAGAAAAATTATCAGATACATTTAAAAATATGGCAAGAACATTATTAGTAAATGTGTTGAGTGCTTTAATAGAAATAGTAGCAAGAAAAAGTGTAGAACTTGCTATTGAAAAATTAATAACAAGAGAAAAAGAAAAACAAAGAAATTTATCTGCGGCTAGTGGAAATCCTTTAGCGATAGCATCTTTCTTTACAGGATTTGCAAAGGGTGGAGCAGTATCAAAAGGTCAACCTGTTGTAGTTGGAGAAAGAGGTGCTGAAATGTTTATACCAAACTCAACAGGACAAATTACACAAGCCGCTAGAGGTACAGGTGGTGGACAGACAACAGTTAATTTTAACATTAATACTTTAGACGCAAGTGGTTTTGATGATCTGTTAGTAAGAAGCAGAGGAACTATTACACAAATAATTAATAACGCAGTTAATGAAAGAGGGAGTAGAAATCTAATATAATGTCAGGTGCTTTTCCAATATCTAATGCAAAATTTGAAACTTTAGGAATAAAGTCAATTCAAAATACTATTATATCTAAATCACAATCAGGTAAAAAACTTGCAAGACAAATTGATAATCAAAGATTTGCTTTTACTGCAAGAATTATTACTGCCAAAAGATCAGATGTTTATGGAGAACTTATGGCATTTATTATTAAACAAAGATCAGGTAAAGAAAATTTTACAATAATCCCACCAGAGATAGAAGATGCTAGAGGTAGTGAAACAGGAACAGTATTAGTTAATGGTGTTCATGCAGTTGGAGATACTACTATTGCTATGGATGCTTTTGCTGGAGATGGTGCTGGTAGATTTAAAGCTGGAGATTTTTTAAAGTTTGCTTCACATGATAAAGTTTATATGGTCGTTTCAGATGTAACAAGTTCCTCAAATGCGGCTACTGTTACAATAGAACCACCATTAATTACTGCTTTAGCAGATAACTCTGCTGTTACTTACGATAATGTTCCTTTTACAGTTCATTTAACAAGCGATATTCAAGAATTTGGTATTGCTGGTGCTGATAAAGATGGAAATTTATTGTATCAATTTGAATTTGATGTCGAAGAAACTTTATAAAATTAAGTATTACATAAATGTTGATGTATTAGCAGAAGAAATAGTAAGTGCTGACGACATAGATGTTAAAAATTTAAAATTGAATAATAATGAGTTTCCTAGTAAAAATGCAAAATGGATCATTTATGATACAATGAAAATTAACAGAAAAATTATAGAAGATTATGACGAGATCACTAACGACAGCAGTAAAAAACGAATTAGCGACAAATGATATTAGACCTGTCCACCTTATTACCATTGGTTTTGGTACTCCTGTTAATATCACAGATTGTTCATTTCCTTTAACATCATCAGTATCAGGATCATCAGTTACATATAATGCGAGTGATTTTGTTTTAGGTATATCAAATCACACAGAAGAAACAGATATTACTAAATCAAGTGTAAGTATTAGTTTATCAGGTGCAGACCAAACATTTATATCAGTAGTTTTAAATGAAAATGTTGTTAATGATAGTGTAGATATTTTCAGAGGATTCTTAGATGATTCAAATTCTTTAATAGCAGACCCATTTTTATTATATAGAGGTAAAATAGACAGTTTTGATATTTCAGAGGGAGACAATCAAAGTGTTGTAGGACTTCAAATAGTTTCTAATTGGGCTGATTTTGAAAAGAAAAATGGTCGTAAAACAAATAATACATCACAACAAAGATTTTTTAGTGGAGATGTTGGTATGGATTTTTCTTCTCAAACTGTTCAAGATATTAAGTGGGGTAGAGCATAATGGGTATTGGAAAAATAGTAAAAGCCGCTCGTCAATTTGCAAGTCCTGTTTTAAAATTTTTAGGAGTTAATCCTTTAGTAGCACTTGGAATTTCTTTGTTTCTTGCATGGATATTAAGACCAAAAGTTCCTGAAATAGAAGATTTTGGAACAAATGAATTTGATGATTTTGAACGAGGTATATTATTAAATAAGCAATCTAATGACGCAAATATTCCTATAATTTATGGAGAAAGACTTATTGGTGGAACTAGAGTCTTTATGGAAACATCAGGCACAGATAATACTTATTTATATATGGCTATTGTCATGGCAGAGGGCGAGATTAATTCAATAGAGGAAGTTAGAGTTGATGATAAAGTAGTTACATTTGCATCTTCATTATCAGATGGCACAGAAGTTGAAGTAGGAAGTGGAGATGGTAATTTTTATAAAAATAGCGAGAGTTTAATTAGAATACAACCTTTTTTTGGAACAGATGGTCAATCAGCATCAAGTTTATTATCAACATTATCATCATGGGGTAGTAATCATAGATTAAGAGGAATATGTTATTTAGCATTAAGGTTTAAATGGAATCAAGACGCATTTACAGGAATACCAAAAGTGCAAGCTAAAATAAAAGGTAAAAAAGTAGTATTTTATAATTCAAGTCTTGCGGCTCAAACTGCGGCACACAAAACAAATCCAGCTTGGTGTTTGTTAGATTATTTAACAAATGAAAGATATGGAAAAGGTATAGCAATATCTGAAATAGACTTACAATCTTTTTATGACGCATCAGTAGTTTGTGAGACACAAGTTACACCATATTCAGGTGCAAGTGATATTAATATTTTTGATACAAATACTGTTTTAGATACATCACAAAAAATAATAGATAATGTAAGAGAATTATTAAAAGGTTGTAGAGGTTATCTCCCTTATGTTGGTGGAAAATATAAATTAATTATAGAAACTACAGGAACCGCGGCTATAACATTAACAGAAGATGATATTATAGGCGGATATAATTTATCTATCCCATCAAAAAATGAAAGATACAATAGAGTTATAGTTGGTTTTGTAAATCCTGATAGAAACTTCCAAGTAGATGAAGTTCAGTTTCCACCAATAGATGATAGTGGATTAACAAGTGCAGATCAACACGCAACTATGAAAACTGCTGATGGTGGATTTTTATTAGAGGGTAGATTTACATTCAAGACATTAACTTCTCCATACCAAGCTGAGGAGATGGCAGAAGTTATTTTAAGAAGATCAAGAGAAGCAATTACATTAGGATTAAATGTTAGCTTTGATGCTTATGATTTAGCCATAGGAGATATTGTAAATATAACGCATAGTTCATTAGGTTTTTCTGCAAAAGCATTTAGAGTTATGGGTCTTACATTTAATGAAGATTTTACAATAGCTTTGTCTCTTGTTGAATATCAAGCTAGTCATTATACTTGGGCTAGTAAAGCACAAGTTAGTTCTACACCATCAACTAATTTACCAAATCCATTTACTATTCAACCACCAGCAAGTGTAACATTATCAGATACATTGATTGAATATAATGATGGAACTGTAATTGTAGCTTTGGATGTGGCTATTGGTGCTTCTCCAGATTCGTTTATAGATTTTTACCAAGTAGAATACAAACTAAGCACAGATTCAAATTTTATTATTTATGCACAAGGTTCAGGTTTAAATCACAGAGTTTTAAATGTTATTGACCAACAAACTTACGATGTAAGAGTTAAAGCTGTAAATACTTTAGGAGTTTCATCAAGTTATGTATCTGCACAAAGAAAAATAGTTGGTGCTATTGACCCACCATCTGATGTAACTGATTTTTCATGTAATATTTTAGGACAAGAAGCACATCTAGGTTGGGAACAAATATCAGATTTAGATTTAGCTTTTTATAATCTTAGATTTTCAGAAGCTACAGATGGAACTGCTGATTGGCAGAACTCAGTTGCGTTAGTTGAGAAAGTATCAAGACCAGCAACATCAATATCAGTACCAGCTAGGGCTGGAACTTATTTGATAAAAGCAGTAGATAAATTAGGTAATTTTAGTTCTAATGCTACAGCGATTATATCAAATGTAACAAGTGCCTTAAATTTTAATAATATTGCAACACAATCAGAACACCCAGATTTTGCTGGAACTAATACAAATACAGTTATTACAGATAATGCTATTGAGTTAGATTCTTCTGAACTCTTTGATGCGGCTAGTGGATTATTTGATTCTGAAACAACAAGATTTTTTGATTCTGGTGTAGCTAATGCTGACTTCTTATCATCAGGTAATTATGAATTTGCAGATGTTATTGATATTGGTGCAAAACATACTGCTAGAATTACTGCATCATTAACTCAAACAGCAGATAACCCAGATGATTTATTTGATAATCGTTCTGGGGAATTCGACTCAGCACCTTCAAATTTTGATGGCGATGTGGCCGCTAATTGTAATGCACATATAGAAATTGCAACTTCTGATGACAATTCTACATATACAGATTTTAGAACATTTGTAATTGGGGAATATACAGCAAGATATTTTAAATTTAGAGTAGTTTTAATATCAAGAGATAATGCTTCAACACCTGTTGTTTCAGAAGTTACTGTAACAGTAGATATGGTAGATAGAATATTTAGTGGAAATGATATTGTAAGTGGGTCAGGAACTAAATCTATAACATTTACAAATCCTTTCAAAACTGCTAATTATGCAGTTGGAATTACAGGACAAGGAATGGCAACAGGAGACTATTTTTTAGTGGAAAGTAAAACTATAAATGGATTTGATGTAACTTTTAAAAATAGTTCAAATACAGCAGTTTCTAAAACATTTGATTTTATTGCAAAAGGATTTTAAAGGAGTATAAGAAATTATGGCACAACACGATATGAATATTGCTAACCAATCTTTTCCTAGTTTTAGGACAGATTTGAATAATGCACTTACAGCACTAAATACTATGCACTCAGGAACATCAAGACCTAGTGGTGCGGCTGTCGGAACTCTATGGTTGGATTCGACCAACTCAGGATCAAACAGTTTAGAAATTAAATTTTTTGATGGTTCAGATGATATTTCTTTTGCTACAGTTGATACATCAGCGAACACAATAAACTTTATAGATAGTGCCGTTGCTTCTGATTTAGTAAATGACACATCTCCTCAATTAGGCGGAGATTTAGATACCAATTCTTTCAATATTAAAATTGATGATGCACATTTTATTGCAGATGAAAATGGCAACGAACAAATAATTTTTCAAACAACATCATCAGCAGTAAATCAATTTGATGTAACAAATGCCGCTACAGGTAACAATCCTATTTTTGAAGCTACAGGTGGAGATACAAATATTGGTATTGATTTAAAACCAAAAGGTTCAGGAGAAGTTGTTATAGGAACAGGAGCGGCTTCAGCAACTCTTACAACAAAAGGTGCTTACGATTTAGTTTTAGATACAAATGCTGGAACAAACTCAGGAAATATCACAATTACAGATGGAGCAAATGGCAATATAGATTTTACGACAAATGGAACAGGTGCAATTAAATTTAACGATTTAGCATACTTTCCTCAACAAGCTTTAACATCATCATCAAATGCAGTTGCATGGGATTCACAAGCCGCACCAAACGCATATCATCAAACAAGCGAAAACACGACATTTGCCGCACCAAGTAATGCAGTTGAGGGTGCTTTTATTTGTGTAGAAATTAATTATAATGGTTCACACACTATTGCATTTAACACTGTTTTTGAATTTGCCGCATCAACCGCACCAACATTCACATCAACAGATGGTAAAACTGATATATTAGTTTTTAGATACAATGGTGCTGTATGGCAAGAAGTAGGTAGAACATTAAATTTAAGTGAAAGTTAAAATATGTACGCAATAATAGAAGATAATAATATTACACAATATATAAATTTTCCTAAATCAGTAGTTATAGGAGATGTAAGATACCCAGCTAAAATATTTCAGTTATGGTCTAAATCAGAAAAAGAAGCAGTAGGTATATATGAAATAATAGTAGATAAAACAAACTACAAAGACCCAGCATATTACAATAATACAGATTCATCTTACACATTTGCAAATGGTCAAGTTACAGAATCTTGGGGAACTGCAACACCAAAAAGACTTGAAGATGAAAACGCAGTAGATGAAAATGGAGAAAATATTTTAGATGAAGATGGCAATCAAATAGTTAATTATGGTTTAAAAACTGAAAAAAAAAGAATTGTAAAACAACAAGCATCAGGATTATTAGCACCTACTGATTGGTATGTAATAAAAGCAACAGAGGTGGCTGATTATAATGTTCCTGAAAACATCACTACATTTAGATCTGATGTAAGAGCAAAATCAAATGAAATGGAAACTCAAATAGATGCTTGTAATAATGTTAATGAATTAGAAATGTTATATACAAGAGACGAAAATGGAATAAGACCTTTAGCAGAATTTCCAAAGGAGATCTAATGCCTTTAATACTTGGAACTAACTCCATAAAAGATACAGGATATAATGTTGCTAACTCATTAAGATTTAATTCAGGAAGTAGCGACAGATTAACTAGATCCTTTTCTGCTGGAAGTTCTTCATTATGGACTTGGAGTGGCTGGATTAAAAGATCAAAACTAGGTTCAAGGCAAAGTATATTTACAGCTTACAGCAGTTCATCTAATGTAACTAGAATGGAGTTTACTGCTGATGACTATTTAAAATTTAATGATGAAAATGGTGGTAATACAAATGGCAGAATAGTATCTTCTGCTAAATATCGAGATGTAGCTTCTTGGATGCACATAGTTTTTCATTGGGATAGTTCAGATAGTACAAGTTCTGATAGATTAAGAATGTATGTTAATAATGTAAGGGTTACTGATTTTAGCGATACAGGAAACGCACCATCAACAACAAGTCGATTGAATACTGCTATGACACATGAACTTGGGTCTGAAAATAATGGAACTTTTTTTGAAGGATATATGGCAGAAGTTGTTTTTATTAATGGTGCTAATTTAGATCCAGATCAATTTGGAGAATATGATGAAGATAGTCCTACGATATGGAAACCAAAAGATGTATCTGGTTTAACTTTTGGAACAACAGGATTTCATTTAGATTTTGAAGATAGTTCAGCTTTAGGTAATGATGTGTCAGGAAACAATAACGATTGGACTGTTAGTAATTTAACTAGCATAGATCAATCTACCGATACTTGCACAAATAATTACTCAACAATCGGAAGTTTATTTACACAAGTTAATTCTCCAACTTATTCAGAGGGTAACTTACAATCATATTCAAATGCGGCTTTTACATCTGTAATACCATCAAGCATGGGATTTGCAAGTGGTAAGTGGTATGTAGAACTAAAGTATGCCGCAACTACTTCTAATGATAATACTGGAATTGGAATAACAATGGATCCAGCTAGTGCAAATCAACAAAATACAGATCAAGGTGGTTATACTTTTGGATATGCGGCATCTAGTGGTGGTTATTTTCCTTATCAATCTTCACAAAGTGGTTCTGGATCAACTTACACAGTAGGCGATATTATGGGAATTTATATGGATTTAGATAATATGAAATTATATTTTTCTAAAAATGGTACACTTAATTCCTCAACTGGTCTAACAATAAATGCTTCAAATACAGGTTTTTATTATTTTTGCGTTCAAGATTTTACAAACACATCTAATTATTGGACTTGGCAGTGGAACTTTGGTGCTGGTTGTCCATTTGCTATTTCTTCTGGTAATACAGATGATAATGGATATGGAAATTTTGAATACTCTCCAAATATAACAGGAGATAGTACAGCAAAGAAATTCTATGCTTGTAACACAAAAAACCTAGCGGAGTTTGGATAATGGCTTATACAACAATTGATGACCCAACACAATTCTTCAATACCATAATCTGGAGTGGGGATTCATCTTCTCCAGAAAATCTTACAGTTGGATTTCAACCTGATCTAATATGGGGTAAATTAAGAAATATCGGATATGCACACCAGCTTTACGATTCTGTGAGAGGATTTGGTAATGATAAAGATTTACAACCATCAACAAATACAGCAGAGGGTGGTGGAACAGCAGATCAATATGGATATATATCAGGAACGACATCAACAGGATTTACTGCAACTAAAGGCTCAGATGGTGGTGCAGATGGATATGGTTATTGGAATGAAAGTGGTAGAACCTATGTAGCATGGAATTGGCTCGGTGGTGGCACAGCACCAACTAAAACTTACACAGTTAAAGTAGTTTCAGATAGTGGAAACAAATACAGATTTGATGACTTTGGCACAAGTGCTGTAACTTTAGATTTACAAGAGGGTGGTACTTACACATTTGATCAATCAGACAGTTCAAATGCAACCCATCCATTAAGATTTTATACAGCCGCAGATAAATCAGGTGGCGAATACACAACAGGAGTAACCACAACAGGAACGGCTGGAAGTTCAGGTGCAAAAACTGTAATCACTGTAGCCGCATCTGCACCAACATTATATTATCAATGTTCATCACATTCAGGAATGGGTGGACAAGCAAACACAAACTCTACATTTGGTTCATCAAATTTTTCAGGCAGTATTCAATCAACTGTGTCTGCCAACACTACTGCTGGATTTAGTATTGTGTCTTGGACAGGAACAGGCAGTGCGGCTACAATAGGTCATGGATTATCGGCTGTGCCAACAATGATTATGGTTAAAAATAGAGATCAAGCTGACGATTGGTATTGCTATAATGTTCATAATGGAAATACACACTCAATATTATTAAATAGTACTGGTGCTAAAGTTGGTGCATATACAGATAATTGGAATAACACAACCCCAACAAGTTCAGTATTTTCTGTTGGTGGTTCTCATGCAACAAGTGGTGGGAGTAGTGAAAAAATGATCGCTTATTGTTTTACAGATATTAAAGGTTATTCTAAATTAGGCTCTTATGTTGGCACAGGCTCAGATGTTTTTGTTCATACAGGATTTAATGTTGGCTGGTTACTCATTAAAAATGCGTCTGATACAAACGGATGGTTACTTATAGATACAAAACGATCTCCAAATAATCCACAAGGTAAATATATTTATGCTAACGCAAATAGCGCAGAGGGTACTGTAACTTATGGAGAATTTTTTTCAAATGGTTTTGGTTGGAAAGGAACATCAAGTGTAGCTGTAAATCAATCTGGAAATACTTTCATATATTATGCGATAGCTGAATCTCCATTTGTTAATTCTAATGGTGTACCAACAAACGCAAGATAGGAGTTAATCATGCAACTTTCAAAACATTTTAAATTAGAAGAATTTGAAAAATCAATGACAGCTACTCGTAAGGGTATTGAAAACAAAGCTGGGTCAGGAGAAATAAAAAATCTTACTGATCTTTGTTATGGCGTATTAGAACCTGTACGAGCAAAGTTTGATAAACCAATTACAATAACATCAGGATATAGAAGTCCTGAATTATGCGAAGCTATAGGATCGAAAAGCACGAGCCAACATACAAAAGGGGAAGCGGCTGACTTCGAGATAGCTGGTGTATCTAATTTGCAAGTTGCTTTATGGATTCAAAACAATACAGACTTTGACCAACTTATACTTGAATTTTGGAAAGAGGGAGAGCCGAATAGTGGTTGGGTTCATTGTTCTTTTGTAGAGGGTTCTAATAGAAAACAAGTTTTGACATATTCAGGTGGAGAATATAAAAATGGACTTCCTGAAGCTAAATGGTCAGGTGGTAAATTACAAAACTAGGAGAAAAAATGCTAACTAAAAAACAAAAAAAACTTCCAATGGCTTTACAAAAAGCTATTATGAAAAAACAAAAGAAAACTAAAAAAGCTAAAAGGAGAAAATAATATGCCTTATCATTATGGACATGGAAAAGACAAGAAAAGAAAGAACAAGCCTAAAAAAAGTAAAATGGGTAAAAGAAAAAAAAGAAGATAATGGTCAAAGTTGCTTCTATCACAGGAATCATTAAAGGTTTAAAACCAAGACAACAAAAAACTATGAAAGCACACGCAAGACATCATAGTTTAAAACACATGAGAAGCATGGCTAGACTTATGGGTGGTAAAAGAAAACTTACATTTTCACAAGCACACAGAGTCGCTATGAGGAGTGTAGGGAAATGAGTGGATTTACAACAACATCAACATTGGCTGAAATGATAAACAAAAGACCAATGAGGAAAAGAAGAAAAAATGTCAAAAAAAAGAAAAAGAAGAAAAGTACCAAAAGATAAAGCAACTGATTTACCTAAAAAATACCTGTCAGGATTAAAAGGTAGTAAGAGATCAGCTAGAGCAAGTCTAATTAAATCTATGTCAGCTTTGTATAAATCAGGTGCTAGAATACCAGCTTCAATGTTTAAAGCGAGGAGAAAGTAATGGCTGTAAGGAGACGACCACTATCTGCAAGAGTTATTTCAACACTTAGAGCAAAAGCAAAAAATAGAAAAAACATAACTTTAGGAATGCTTAAAAAAGTGTATAGGAGAGGACAAGGTGCTTTCTTATCATCAGGTTCAAGACCTCGTACATCTATGGCTTCTTGGTCAATGGGTCGAGTAAATAGTTTTTTGCGTGGTAGTAGAAAACATGATACAGACTTACGAAGAAAGAAAAAGAAATGAAAACAAGTAAAGAAAAATTTGTAGAGATAGATGGTAAGATTAAGTTAGTTAATCAGAAGATTGATTTAATAATTAAGAACCATCTACATCACATGAAAAAAGACATTGATAGAATTTTATATTCTCTTGGTGCAATCGGACTTTTAGTTTTAGGTCAATTACTTTACTTACTCTCGAAATAGTTGTATAGGTCATTATATGACCTTTAAGCGAATATTAGTTATATCTGATCTTCATATTCCATATCATCATAAAGACTCAATATCATTTTTAAAAGAAATTAAAAAAGAATACAAACCAGATTTTGTTGTTAATATAGGCGATTTGTTGGATTTTCATGCAATCAATATGCACACACACGACCCAGATTTATATTCTGCTGGTCATGAACTTAAACAATCAAAAATTTATATAAAAGAATTAGAATCTATTTACCCAAAAATGATTGAGGTAGAATCTAATCACTCAAGTTTAGTTTATAGACGAGCATTAAAATATGGAATGAGTAAAGAGTTTTTAAAAGACTATGGAGATTTTTTAGGTACAAAAAAATGGAAATGGGTTGATGATTTAACCCTTGATTTACCAAATAAACAAAGATGTTTTTTTACTCATGGCAGAAGTGCAGATGTTTTAAAGGTATCTCAAACTATGGGTATGTCAGCAGTACAAGGTCATTATCATACAAAGTTTGTAGTTTCTTGGTGGGCAAATCCTGATAATTTATTTTTTGCTATGAATGTAGGTTGTTTGATAAATCAAAAATCATTAGCTTTTGCCTATGCTAAAAACTTCAAAACAAGGTTTATTCTAGGTTGTGGTATAATTATTGATGGAATACCAAGACTTTTGCCAATGGTATTAAATAATAAAGGTAATTGGATTAATAAGCTTGTATGAGGAACAAAAAGGGTACGATAAAGCCACATAGAGCTACAGAGAGGGCTACTAAGAGACAAATAGGGGGTCAGCATTATAAATTACCTATATCTCCTTTAAAATTCATTTTAGCCAATAAGCTTAACTTTGTAGATGGTAATATTGTTAAATATGCAGTAAGAAACAAAAAGGGAGAAAGCCTAAAAGAAAAGTACGATAAAATTATACACTACGCAGAATTAGGAAAAGAATTATTAGGAGAATAATATGTGGTTGAATTTATTAAGCTTAGGTGTAAAGACAGGAGCAAAGATTTATCAAAATAAACAAAGAACAAAACAATTAATGTCAGATGCTCAGATGCACCATGCCGAGCAAATGGCGAAAGGCGAAATTGAATATAAAGCGAAAGTTATTGAGAGTAATGATAATGGTTGGAAAGACGAATTTGTCCTTGTTCTCGTATCTATTCCTATTTTGTTATTGGGTTGGTCTGTGTTTTCTGACGATCCTACGATTCGTGATAGAATAGATTTATTTTTTGAATACTTTAAAAATCTTCCTTATTGGTATCAAGCTATATTTATTGGAGTAGTTTCTGCAATCTATGGTCTTAAAGGTGCGGACATTATGAGAAAAAAATAGTATAGATATGGATGACCAACGATGCAGTAATTATAGAAGTAGAGTTCCAATTAGAAAGTGCGTATGAGCCTTTTGGTCATTTTGTTTCTTTAAGATTTATTGATAACTACCCACAAAAAAATAAATTAACATCTTTATTAAAAGACTTTAATCAATATCCTGATGTTAAACTTGTTAATTACGAATTTAAAGTTTTACCAATAACTGAAGCTACTGACATAACAGGATTAGATATTACTAAGCATTAGCGACCCACCAAGTCTCCCTGATGGGTCTATCTTTATGTAATGTAATTAAACCAAAGGGAGCAATATCAACATAAAGAATTTTGTTATCCCTCTTGTTTTCCAGCAAGAGTTAAATCTCTTTTTACTTCTGTTTGTCTTACAGATAAATAGCGATCAAGATTGTTATACATAAGCTTTGCTTTAATTAAATTTGCTTCTGCATGAGCATAGCTTTTAATTATTTCTTTATACTCAGGGTCAGTTCTAGCTTTGTGTTCAGCTTCTCCAACTGTCTTAGTATCTAGTTTGTATTTTAAAAATAGTTTTGAGAACATAGCTTTTCTTCCTTCATCAAGTATAATTGCCTTTTCTGCCCACTCTGACCATTGATTGCTAGCTTCTGTCATTTTCTTATAAGCTTCTCTGCTATTTAGATTCATTGTTTCCATTTATCGTCTTTTGTAATAACATATTTTAATGTTGAAGTAGTTGGGTCAAAATCTATTTTAGAACAACTTATTAAAAATATAAATATAATTGTAGAAAAAATAGTAATAAAAGTTCTATAAATTAAACTTGTATATTTACGATGTATTGGGTGTCCAAATATAATCATGGGTATAGCAACATTTCTTTTGCATCTTTTTTTAAATTAAGTATTTCTAATCTTAACTTACCATTAAGTTTTTGATGATCTTCGTTTATCTTTCTTTGATCTTTAATTTCTTTATATAAAGCAACTTGTTTAGATTGATAAGTGGTTATCTCAGCTTCTTTCATATCAATAATATTTTTTAAATTAACTACAACATCATTAAGAGTTTTTATTTCTTGATCTTTAATTTCTATTTGTTTGGTAAGGTCTAAATTCCCTCTATCATCTTTTGTCATTTTATCTCCTCTAAAGGTGCTGGGCAGTAGAGAGAGAGGAACTGCCCAACACATAACCTAAAAGTATTTGTTATGAAAAAAATATACTTTAACTGCTCTCGCATTAATATCTCTCTAACATAAAACTTTTAAAAATCATAACGAATCATTTGTATCTGATTTGCTTTTAATCTCAAAATGTTAAAATATTCTACTATAACTTGTATCTAATCTTAAATAAGCTAGGTTTTAAGCCATTATTTTAAAGGTTGAAATTCGCGTCAATATAACTATACTAATGGAATATGAAAAAAACAAATAACTTAAAAGGAGAGAAGATGATAGCTAAATATAAAATGATTGATTTACATAATCAATTAAGAGCAAACTCAGATCGTAGAATTGCCATTAGAACTGAACAAGGTAAGCTTGGTAATTGGACACCTGAGATTAATAACCAAGAGTTTATTTCTTTAGGAAATAAAACTTTAATTTTGCAATCTAAGTTAAACAAACTTAAAAATGCAAATCCTATTTCTTGGTTAGAAATACAACCTCAACCTATAAAGCCTACTAACTTTTGGGAGGGAGCATAATGAATAAAACAAATAACCTAAAACAAGGAGAGAAAATGATAAAAGAAATAAAAGAAAATACATTAGTTTCTGATGAGCATATTGAATATTTTAATGCTAATGTTGATTATGGTGGACATGAAATGTGGAAAAGAAATGAAGTTGCTTTTCAAAATGCACCTAATCATAAATTTGATGAACAATGTTGTATTTGTAATAAAGGTATGAATACACAAACAGGCAAAGGTTATGTAACTAGAGGTTATACTAATCCACTTGCTCTAGTTCACAAAAAAGACCATGACCATTTAGAAAACAATTTACAAGGGTCAGATATGGGTTGTTATTTTGTTGGGTCTGAATGTGGTAAAAAAATAAAAAAATCATTAAAAGATGCTGGTCTGAATTGGAAAGACTACATTTATTATTTTGATGCTAAAAAGGAGAGAGAAAATGCCTAAATTAATGTTATCAATTAACACTAGAAATAAGTCATATAATTTGCTAGAAGAAGTGTATAAAGATTTTGGGGTTATATTTCATCCCAAAACACCTGTGATAGAGGTGGAAAACTTTGTAA